>Ga0315914_1000561_pt1 | contig 48301 bp, 31 predicted proteins | sample MpolenodulesMG_FD_203920 | JGI IMG/M metagenome (GOLD analysis project Ga0315914, IMG submission 203920) | Medicago polymorpha root nodule microbial communities from Los Angeles, California, United States - elongated nodules | ecosystem: Host-associated > Plants > Roots > Nodule | place: USA...
ATATATACACACCACATACATCATTTATTGAATGAACTTTAAAAGTTGATTTTTCCTTATAATATTGACCGGATGGTGTATATATATATATATAATATAACGAGGTTACAAAACACCGTACAAATCACATTCTTAAAAAAAAAAAAAAAAAAAAACACTTGTCATTGTTGATCAAAAAAATAAAAATCACATGTCATTGGTCGCTAAGGGAAACTTTCTCAAGTCACATTTATAATAGCAAGACATTAGAATTTATATGAATTTAAAGAATGGAACCATTCCGAATATTTGCTCATATTGTCATTCCTCTCACTGTCAGACTTCACTAACTTACCACCTCCATGCAAGCGGAACAAGCTTTGAGAAGATACTTTTACTTTCAATCACATACAATTTCAAGATACATGTATGTATCTACTAAAGCCTGTGGGGCTGGTCAATGCATTTGCCACACTACATTCGTCATGTGATTGTACCTTGCTATGAGATTTAAGAAATTCTAACGTGACTGAGGTTAATGTGGCATATATATGCGAAAGTAGGCTAACAAGCACCATGGAGTTAGATCCTAAGGATTCAATTATTGAAATACTTTGAAGAACTCTTCAATGATCTCATGAAAAAGTAAGAAGCAAGCACGAGTCTCTAAATCTTCTACTGAATATGAGTATTATACCATGTCTGCTGCTTGTTCAGGAAGAATTTGGCTTCATGGTCTTTTGGCTGAACATTGATTTCTTTAAACATAGTCAACCTCACTTTATGCTGACAATACAAGTGTCATCCAAATCATAGCAAATCCCGTTTTTTATGAATGCACCAAGCATATTTAAGTTAAATGTCATTCAATTCGTGACTCCTATGATGACAGACTAATATCCCTTCCTCATGTTAGTAATTAGTTGCAAATTGCAGACATTCCTACCAAAGTTGTTATGCACCCAAGTCATCAATTTCTTGTTATCAAATTGATGTTCATTGACCGACATCAATTTGAGGGGGATGTGAATAAAAAGTTGAGTTGTCCTCCTTATTATATTTATTAGTTTGTTTCTAAAAATAAGGACATAAATAAAAAATTGATTTGTTCTCATTAATTATAATTATTTACCGTAATTACGTGTATAGCCTTGTAACATCTTTATATACACAAGAAATAGCAACAAGAAAGGCATGAAGCCAATATTCATGGCAATTTGGTGCATCACTACTCTTGAGTGATACATGACAATTTGTTATTTTCTTATGTTTCTTAACTTTTTCTCACTTTATTTGACTTAGCTTGGATGTTGGACTTTCATGAGTCTCCAGGAATGTGCCTTGATCCGGTCCATAAATCTTTTTTTTTGGAGAGGAATACACATTATCATATTAATGAGCACCTTTAAGAATAAATTATTAATTACTATATTTTTTTATATAACATGAAATTATTATTTTTCTTCATATTTTAAATTATATTTTATAGCGGTTAATGTGTGTATTATTTTCTTATCGTATCATTGGTTTCTTTTTCTTTTTGGACGTTATGGTATCATTGGTTTCTAACTCACTCAGTCATATTCAAATTATAAAAAATTGACTAGAAAGAGTGGTTAGAGCCTTAAATGGATACAATTGTCAAATTTTGTTGGACCTAACAAGCAGGGACTTTGATTTTGTAAATAAAATGCCGATTTAGTAGTAAAGTACAAGTAGTAGCCTCGAAAGTAAACGCCATGTTTCAATAAAGAAAAAATCACAAAAAGGATGTCATTGGCTTCTTCCTCTCACGAACGTCCACACGCATTAGACAGAAAATGTTTTGTCCTACGTGAAAAGTAAACGCCGTACGTGTTTCATTGAAGAAGAATAGTTCACACGCATTCACGAGAGTTTAATCATGGATCTCTCTCTCATTCTATTTCTATTTCTATGAACACACACATACATACATGACCATGGCTTCTTCTTCTTCATCCTCCTCTCAAGACGCATCTCTGAAAAAATATGATGTTTTCATCAGCTTTCGAGGCGAAGATACTCGCGCTGGTTTCACAAGTCATCTCTATGAAGCTTTGTGCCGAAACTATATCCATACCTATATAGACTACAGGATCCAAAAAGGAGATCAAGTTTGGCCAAAACTTGAGAAAGCCATCAATGAATCAACTCTGTTTCTTGTTGTATTCTCGGAGAACTACGCATCTTCAACATGGTGCTTGAAAGAACTCGTTCAAATAATGGAGTGTAGCAACAGAAATGAAGATGACAACGTTGTTGTTATTCCTGTTTTCTACCATGTTGACCCTTCACACGTGAGGAAGCAGACTGAGAGTTACGGTGCTGCATTGGCTAAACACAAGAAGCAAGGCAACGACCATGAGATCCAGAATTGGAAGAACGCTCTTTTTCAAGCTGCTAATTTGTCTGGTTTTCATTCACCCACATACAGGTATTTAGTCTTTTTTATATATTTCAATTAAATTTTAGTGCTTCATCTGTCAAATTAATTAATGGTAATTGAGAAATAAATTACTAATTATTTTAGTGATATGAGAAAGATAAGTTAAAGTAATACACACGTGGCAGATTTGAAGTGCCACGTCAGCGTTGACCGAGTTAAAATTGGTTTAGGGGGTCAAAACTGTCAAAGATCCAATACATAGGGGGTTGTTTTGCATTTTAATTAGTTAGGGGGCCAAAATCGCAACTTCTTGAAACATAGGGGGCCAAAAGTGCAATTAAGCCTAAAAAAAAATTGGAATTAATTTACTTTTGGTATGTATTAATTATTTTATAATTTTGTTTGCATATGCTAGGACTGAATCCGACTTGATTGAAGACATTACCAAAGATGTATTGGGAAAATTAAATCACGAGTACGAAAATGAACTTACATGTAAACTTATAGTCAATGAAAACTATTGGACAATTCAATCATTAATAAATTTTGATTCAACAAAAGTTCATGTCATTGGACTTTGGGGTATGGGAGGCATAGGGAAGACAACCCTTGCTACTGCTATGTTTCAAAGGCTCTCTTTGAAATATGAAGGAAGCTGCTTCTTAGATAAGGTCACCGAAGTATCAAAAAGACATGGAGTCAATTACACATGCAACAAACTTCTTTCTAAGTTACTAAAAGAAGATCTTGATATTGACACTCCCAATGTAATACCCGCCATGATTTTGAGAAGACTCAAACGCATGAAATCTTTCATTGTATTAGATGATGTACATAATTTAGAACTTTTGCAAAACTTGATTGGAGTGGAACATAGTTGGCTAGGAGCAGGTAGCACGGTAATTGTGACAACAAGGGATAAGCATGTACTAATCAGTGCAGGAATTAAGCCAATATATGAAGTTAAGAAGATGGACTCCCAACAGTCCCTACAACTTTTCTGCTTGAAGGCTTTTGACAAAGTCTTGCCTATGGAGAGATATGTAGAGCTCTCAAATAGAGCAATTGAGTATGCCAATGGAAACCCTTTAGCTTTGGAAGTTTTGGGATCATCTCTTCGTTGCAAAAGTGAAATAGAATGGAATTGTGCACTAGCTAAACTGAAGGAAATTCCCAATGCCCAAATTGATAGTATATTGAGATGGAGTTATAATGAGTTGGATGATAAAGAGAAAAATATATTTTTGGACATTGCATTCATTTTCAACGGATATGAAAGGAGTATCTTAACAAAAATATTAAATTGTTGTGGCTTCTTTGCGGTTATCGGGATTAGTCATATTTTAGACAAGGCTCTTATAAGAATTGACTTTAAAAATTGCATACAAATGCATGGCTTGATACAGGAAATGGGAAAACAAGTTGTTCGTGAAGAATCTCTTAAAAATCCCGGACAACGCAGTAGATTATGTGATCCTAAAGAAGTTTGTGATGTATTGAAAAATAATAGAGTAAGAGAATGATACTATACCTTCATTTGCCTTCCCAAACATATGATTTTTTATACCAAAAATGCAACTTGCTACAAAAATACTAACAATTTAGATTTTTATTTTCAGGGATCTGAGATTGTTGAAGCCATATTTTTAGATGCTACTGAATATACACAAGTAAGTTTAAGACCCAACACATTTGAAAAGATGGTAAATCTAAGGCTACTTGTTGTTCGAGACCACAAAGGAATTAAATCTGTCAGCCTTCCACAAGGTCTTGACTTATTGCCAGAAAATTTGAGATATCTTTTGTGGGATGGATATCCATCGAAGTCTCTTCCACCAACCTTTTTTCCTGAAATGCTTGTGGAGCTTTCCCTGCAAGATAGTCAAATGGAAAAACTTTGGAATGGAGTACCGGTAAGCACGATACATGATTTATCATCATATTTTTTTCTACTTTTTTTTCTCTTTCTGTTTTGATTAAAATTTAAGTATTTTATTTTGGCAAATTATATGGTACACCAAATCTTTAAATTCATAGTTAGATGAATTATTTTTTGACAATTTTTTTCATTATTTAAAATTACAATAACTAAATCTTATTTAACAAAAGTGTTGGTGAATTAAAATTAAAATTTTATGAATTATTAAATTCAAATAGAGAATATTGATTATTTTTTATGGTAAAATGTTAAAAATTTACCATGATTCTTATAAACAATGAAATGATGTTTTTTTTTTACGAAATGATACTTTTAAAAATATAAAAGTCGACAAATAGATTTTCATTTCATGAAAATAATTGTTAATTTATAGATTTAAAGTTTGGACCATTTTAAGTGTCAATGGTCAAAATGGTGCACAAATATCACTACTCATCCACGTATAGATGGTTGAATGGCTAAATTTCCGCTTGATGGTCGCATATAACCACCGGACCATTTTAAGTGTCACCAAAACAACAACTGAATTGTGAAATCTGTAGAATATGAGAAAATGTACTAACTTGTTTGATCATTTGTATATTTTTACAGAATTTACTCAATTTAGAGAAAATTGACCTTACTCGTTCCAAGAAGCTGATAGAGTGTCCAAATGTGTCTGGTGTCCCGAATCTAAAACATCTAATACTCGAAGATTGTGAAAGCATGCCTGAAGTTGATGCATCAATTTTCCATCTCCAAAAGCTTGAAGAATTAAACGTGTCTGGGTGTACATCACTGACGAGCCTTTCCAGTAACACTTGTTCACCAGCCCTCCGTTGTTTGAATGCTTTGGATTGCATCAATCTCAAAGAGTTCGCAGTCACATTTTCTACCGTGGAAGGTTTGTATTTGGGTTTATCAGAGTGGGATGGGAATGAAGTTCCAACATCCATTTTGCTTACAAAAAATCTTAAAAGCTTTGACTTTCCTATCAGTGATTGTCTTGTGGATCTTCCTGTAAACTTTTCTGAAACTATTTGGCTTTATAGTCCACTGAATCATGACCAAGACCCTTTCATCACCTTAGATAAAATATTTTGTAGTAGTCCTGGCTTCCTGAATCTAAAAAACTTGTGCTTTTATAATATTCCTACGTTGTTTGAAATCCCTGACAGTATCTTCTTACTGTCCTCGTTAGAGATTTTAGGACTAGTTGGTTTGTCCATTAGAAGCCTGCCTGAAACCATTGAGTGTCTTACCCGACTCAACAATGTTGAAATTGTAAATTGTAAATTGCTTCAATCTGTTCCGGGGTTCACTCGAAATTTGGTTGCCATTGATTGTGAATCTCTTGAGAAAGTGTTGACTTCAACCGATGTACAATATGACAAACCCAGTCTTTGTTTTACCTTCATCCTTAACTGCAAAAAATTGGATCCACATTCATACCAAGCAGTTTTCAAATTTGCTATGCATTGGGTAGAATATGTAGCAATACTAAATTCAGAAGTTCGTTGGAACTTGTTACCTGTTATGCCTGGCATGGAAAATTGGTTCCATTACTCGTCTACTCAAGTTTCTTTCACTCTTGAGCTTCCTTCTAATTTGTTGGGTTTTGCATACTACTTGGTTCTTTCTCAAGGTCGCATGGGATATGGTGTAGTTTTTGGATGTGAGTGCTACTTGGACAATGGTTCAGGTGAAAGGATCTGTATAACAAGTTTCACAAGAGACGCCTTCAAATTTTCCCGAATAGGTCTTCCAAATCACTTGATGTCAGATCATTTGCTTTTCTGGTATGATCCAATAAGTTGCAAGCAGATAATGGATGCAGTTGAACAAACAAAAGCCAATAGTGATGTGAACAACACCAGTAACAATCCAAAGCTTACATTTAGATTCTTTATTGATGAAAATCAATATGATCAAGTAGCGGTAAAAGAGTGTGGGTTTCGCTGGATATATCAAGACGAAACAGATTCTTCAACAATTTCTGAATCCCATGATGAAGAGGAAACTGCATCTTCATCAGATTTTCAATCCAATGATCAAGAAGAAATAGTTCCTTCAAATATTTTGAATTGGATGATCAAGAAGAAACAATCTCTCCAACAAAGAATTATAGCCCAGAAGCCACGCGCGGTAGGGTTGGGTCTGGCCTTCTCTAAACATCTTTTGAATTACGCCGTCAAACCTAGAAATAGATGAAATACAAAACTTGAGGTAATCCTTCTAGCACTCATTATACTGACTCTGATCCATTTTATTCTACTGAAAAGTTATTCTGTTTATAAGCTGGTGTTTACTTTAAAAACTTGTGTATATTGGATTTAGTGGAGGCCACATGAACAATTTATTCGGTAATAGAAAAGAAAAAAACAAAGAAGAAAAGGTGAAAGGAAAAAATTAGAATGATTTCATATAGGCATGACCAATTAACATCTCAATTGCAAACAAATACGAGTCTTGTATATGGCAGAGTGGATAGAATCTGTAGTTAATGCTTGTATGATAAATTAATTCATTTTCAAATTATATATTTTTTCCTATTAAACATAGGTTGGTTCATTTTCATAACCTTCTTTCCTGTTAAAAGCATGGTCTTAAAAAAAATCCAATATCTCTTTGCTGCGTTAAATATTGTAGACCAGTGATGATAGTTCAAAATCATTCAACATCCAAATGAATATTTATTTTTCTGATTAACACAAAAGTAAATTTCAGTTCAAGTTTGGTCATTATTCACCTGTTCTATATTCAATTTATTTTGCTAGGATCAACTTACTTGACCATACCAGATGCAAGGCTCTTGTGCCTTAAAACATTGTCTACTCTTAAGTAATGAGCCTGAATGAACTAAATATTTTAATGATGAAAATGGTATTTTACTCTCAAATGATTAAGAGATAAAAACAAGATCAAGTGTAGTAAAATAGAATTTGAGTGCTTGTGATACTATCTTAACTTATATATATGCCTATGACTCTTACTCAAACAGGCCCTAGAGCATCAAGCATTCTACAATTATCTGACAAATGGTGAACAAGAGCTGCTGCAAAGACTCTTAAGTGAGGCGCATGAACGCACACTTAAAACTCAGTTTGTTAAGAGATAAGAATTCATGAACCAACACGTTACAACCTTTCAGGCTTTTAGATTCTATAACAATTTTCTGTAAATTTGGCAGATTCTGTAACAATGTACAATGGACAGACATAACAAGTTAGTATTATAGTTATAGTAGTCCATCTAAAATCTATTAGGACTTCTTACTTTACCACAGTGGTTAATAATATATGAGTTCATAGTCAGTTAATTTTTTTCAATGACAAATGTTAGTATATTAATTGTTATGTCAGTATTTTATCTCTTGTCAGATTCAAATTTTTTTACCTTTAACTGCTTAACTCCTTTAAACCCTGAGCTCAACCAAATCAGTTACCCATCCCCTAGTTAGTTGATTAATCTAAAGCCTTATTATATATATAGCAAAATCACTGTAATTTTACACGGACTAATTGAATATCCCACAGATTATGCTAATATGAATACAAAATGAAATTTATATCAATTCTCTCTGTTTTCTTTTCACACAGTTAACAGTTAGTACATTGTTTTTACTTCACTCTTTTTATAGAAACATAAAATTGTGTATGAAATTGTAGAACTAAATCAACACAGTCTTCCACATTTTCAATATTATAAAATGTTAATCAAATTCCTCTCTCAACCTTGTTCTATGATCAAATGAATCTCTAATACTATTTACTTATTTTCAAATAGAAGGACGAATTGATTAACAAGTCACTTTCAAAGATTAATCTGTAATATATATTGATAATGTGAAAGATTAGATTGATACAATCATACAATTTTAAGGACTAAAATAAATATTTACTCGAAGCTCATTGTAACATGCCAATTTGAGTATTAAGAATTTAAAAAAAAAAATCATCTCAAATGGAGTTTTAGCATTGAAGCATGTCCAGGGCATGCATATATGAGAATTTTAGCATTTGATCCGTATATGCAGTTTAACAAAGTACAGTGATAATAATATGAATAAGAATTTGTCAATTTAAAGGAAAAATAAAGAATGTAACTATATATCATAAGGGAGTAATGTAACTTATATGGTAACTTTTTCCAACTGTTAACAAAAACAAGGAAATCAGGGTAAGCTAAATAAATACAAGGAAATCTAACTCTTCTATGCTAATCACTATCATTGGAATCTAAGAATCTCAAACTAAACTGACATAAATTCTACTATAAATCACTTAACAGTCAATATAGAAACAAGTACCATAAGAGAAAAAGAGAGCAATGATTTTCTTTCTGGGTGGAGCCTTTCTTATGTTTTTATTTGCCAGTTGCCACCGTCAAAGAAGAAGAACAACAAAGGTTTCTTCATTTTTCTTTGCACATTAGAGAAAGGAGGGCAAACGATTTTAGTTTTTTGTGGAGCATTGAAAATAAGAGTAACGTTAAAGGGAATGAAGGCAATAAAGTTAATTAGGTATTTTAAGAAAAGAATGGAAATGTTTCTTTTTCTAAAAAAAAAATATTTAATTAATTTAACAAGTATAAAAAGCCATAAAATTACAAACATAAATTATTTTAAATTTATAAAATCAATTGTATATAATCTAGCAAACTCATGCACCAACGAGTCGAACTATATACAGCTCAAGTTCAACTCAATTAGATAACGAACTTAATTTATAGCTCAAGTTTAGCTCATTTGGTTCATGAACTAAGTTCAACGAGTTAATTTTCGAATCGAGTTTTGAACTATTTTCGATTTAGCTCGGTTCATTGCCAGCCCTATCAATGATAAAAATTTTAATATTCTTTTGAAAAATAAATTGACTTTTAAATTGTGATTTAAGCAAACTGGTTGAACCTAATGAGCTGAACCAAACTGTTCGCGAACTTGAAACGAGTCAAGTTCGAGCCAAAAAAAAATGTTTGTATCGAACTCGAATCAAGTTTCGAGCCAAACCATTTCTTATCGAGTTGAGTCGAGCTGAAGCTAATTCGACTCGACTCGACTCATTTCCAACCCTACGGAGAATTCACCTTTAATCAACCATCATTCTTTCATGTAACATTGATCATTGAAAGCCTTTTAGAAAAGTATAGACCATGAAACTATACATTGGATTATATAACAGAATTTTGTGCCAAATCATATATCAATCAGAGCCACAAACGACATATAAATTGAAATCAAAAATATTTGTAAATTTTTCTGCAGATAACCAATACATATACAAATACAGTGCTTTTGGTCGCATAACCAAAACTATTTACTTCTCATCAATCAATTAGTTAATTTAAATTATGCACGAGGGGTGAGAGAAACCCATCATACATAATTTAAATTAACTAATTATTTAAAATTATAAACCAAGTAAAAGTCTCGTATAATCTAAAATATTGATTTCTGTTTATAATAATTACTGGATAATGTATATTTTAAGGTGTATAAATTTCAATTGATGTGTGCTGAACATTTCAACACAAAAAAATATATAGTGATTGTACCGAATCAAAAGAAAAAAAGTAAAGGTCAACGGTTATGGTGTTCACACGGTCGATTAATTACAGAGATTAAGAAGAGGTCCACACGCCTTACGAAATGTGTTTTTATGTATGAGGAGGGTCCTCCCACATTCTAAGAACGTAAAATAACACATACATAACATAACTATGCCTTCTTCTACCTCTTCTTCCTCTCATGCTGCTATTGTACCTATGAAAAAATATGATGTTTTCATCAGCTTTAGAGGCGACGACACTCGCTCTGGTTTCACAAGCCATTTTCACGCTGCTTTGTGCCGAAGCAAGATTCATACCTACATAGACTATAGGATCGAGAAAGGAGACGAAGTTTGGCCCGAACTACTGAAAGCAATCAAAGAATCCTCTATGTTTCTTGTGGTGTTCTCTGAGAACTATGCGTCTTCAACATGGTGTTTGAACGAACTCGTTGAAATAATGGAGTGTAGTAACAAAAATGAGGATGACAATGTTGTTGTTATTCCTATTTTCTACCATGTTGACCCTTCACACGTGAGGAAGCATATTGGGAGTTACGGCACTGCTTTGGCAGAACACAAGAAGCAAGGCAACGACCATGAGATGCAAAAATGGAAGAATGCTCTTTTTGAAGCTGCTAATCTATCCGGATTTCATTCTACAACGTACAGGTATTATTTATTTATTTACTATTCTTCTGCTTGTCTGAAGATCGGTATTATTGAATGAATAAGAAAATGATACATGTGGGTTTGTTTAAATAAGTTCACAAATACTCCTATAAGTGACTCATTGTGAATGTATGAGTACAGTCTACGGTGTTGGTTTTTCCCAATGTTTTAATTGATATTTAAATGATGATGAATTGGAGTTTTGCTTTGGTTGGCATTCACATGATATATGTATTAACTTTTTTTATTTTTTACATATGTTAGGACTGAATCTGACTTGATTAAAGACATTACCAAAGTTGTATTAGGAAAATTAAACCACCAGTACACAGATGAAGTTACATCTAATATTATACTCGAAGAAAACTATTGGAGCATTCATTCTTTAATAAAGCTCGATTCAACGGACGTTCAAAGCATTGGACTTTGGGGCACGGGGGGCATGGGTAAGACAACCCTTGCTACTGCTTTGTTTCAAAATATCTCTTATCAGTATGAAGGCAGATGCTTCTTAGGAAATGTGACAGAAGAATCAAAAAGACATGGAATCAATTACATATTCAACAAACTTCTTTCCAAGTTACTAAGGGAAGATCTTGATATTGACACTCCAAATGTAATACCATTCATGATCAAGAGAAGACTCAAACGCATGAAATCATTCATTGTACTAGATAATGTACATACTTCAGAACTTCTGCAAAACATGACTGGAGTCATACATTCTTGGCTAGGAGCTGGTAGCATAGTCATTGTGACGACTAGGGATAAGCATGTGTTGGAAAGTGGAGGAACTGATCAAATTTATGAAGTTAGGAAGATGAACCCACAAAATTCCCATAAACTTTTCTGCTTGAATGCTTTTGACAAAGTCTCACCTAAGAATGGATATGTTGAACTCTCAAAAAGAGCAATTGATTATGCCAAAGGCAACCCTTTTGCTCTTAGAGATTTGGGATTATCTCTTCGTTGCAAAAGTGAAATAGAATGGAACTGTGCGCTAGCTAAACTAAAAGAAATTTCCAATGCAGAAATTGATAGGATAGGGAGATGAAGACTACTTCTTAACATGTAATTTTCATATATTTAATCATTAAATTAAAATTTTGAATTCATTTTGCCTTCTGAGTATCATTGTTAGACAATACTTTATAAAGCTCACACTTCGTGGGAGAAAAAATTACATATTCATTTCAAATAAATTTGGTTAACCAGTTGGCCAATTGTGAACAATGAAAACACACATACTTATTGTTCACAATTGGTCTGATGGAAATGCTAATAAGTGCCACTAAACCAATGAAAACACATCACACACATATATATATGGGGGATGGTATCAAATGAGTGGAGTACATAAAATGAGAGGTGAGAGCATCAAATATTAGCTATTGGATGAAAATGAACTTTGATCTCTTTTTTTCTTAGAAAATCTGCATGTGCCTACCATTTCTTATTTTCTTCACAAGCCATTAAACTTCTTTGTTCAGATTTGAGAGTCATATCAAATTCCTTTTTCCAGTTCATCGATGTTGTAATCATTGTAATTGAATTTGTCAGTTCATCTTTGATTAAGAATTTGTCTCAAAAAAAAAAAAAAAATCTTTGATTAAGAAAAAACTCCATATAGTCATGGTTTTAATCATTGTAATCCATAAAATTGGTGCCATTTATGCAGGAAACAAACTATGAGAAAGTATATGGTTTTTTTGTTCAGATTTGAGAGTCATATGAGATTTGAAAAACGAAATTTCAACAGCGGCCGCAAGTCTTTTTGTTGAATTGAATTTCGCAAACACAAGTACTTCCTCCGTCACAGTTTAAACAAAAAGTGTATAAATAAAAGAGAGAAAAAAATGGTTTTGAGTGTCATTGTTAAATATTGGTGCATTCTTCTTTATCATAAATGTAAAGATGTAAAGTAGAATATATTGAATTGAGAGTTGTGAAAGTAGTATTAATTATAGTTATAATTGAAAAAAAAGTAATTAATGTTATATTGGAAAGAGAAATGGGTCAAGATTCTTGGGACATTTATTTTTAACAAATGACTCAGTTATTATGGGACGGAGGGAGTATCAATTTTCCCTCTGACCTAAAAAATAGAAAAAAACCGGTTCCAAGCCATTAATTTTGAATAATTGAGGGGTTTCTTATCATGAATCATCGATGAAGAAAAGTACTCCAAAAAATTAAGAGATCATTAATCTTTGATGAAGAAGAAAAAACCCATTAAAATTTTATGAAGAAAAAACTCGAAAAATTATAACAGGTTCCTGATTGTAGGAAGAATTAGGGATCTTTGACATGGATTGAGATAACTTCAACTATTACAATGATTTTGGAAGGTATTAGTAGGGATGTAAATGGATATCCATGGATGCGGATAATGTGATATCCGTATCCGCTCCGTTAGATAAATATGAAATCCGTACCCTATCCATATCCGCGTGGATATCCGTTTAGCGGGTAATCCATGGATTTTGAGGTATCCGTGAGTTTATACAGATATCCATGGATAATATTTATAAAAAAAAAAATTGTTTAATTTTTTTTTAGCTAAAATTTAGAAACAAAGGTTTCTTCACATGCATTTTCTTTTCTTTTTAGCAAAACATAATATTCATACATTACAATAACAACAAAGATCATTGACTTAACAAAAACATAAATAATGTCACTTTCATTAATAAAAACCAAGTTATTTGATTTAACAAAAACATAAGTAAAGCTCATCATATTCAACAAAAACAAAGCTCTTGTTTCGACATTCCCAACCACTTCATTTCCTTTTAAAGGAGCGTAATAACTGATAACACTCACAATACCTAGGGTGTTTTCTTAGGAAGTTGAATGATATTGAGGTTATTTATGCAATTTACTCGGTTTAATAGCGGGTATGGATATCCGCGGGTGTGGATACTATTAAATCCGCATCCGTATCCATTAATTAGCGGGTAGTTAAAAAATCCATTTATTTTATCCATGGATATCTACTAAGGTATCTGCTTCGTGCCCGTGGCGGTTTTATCCGTGGATATCTGCAAGTGCAGATTTTTTGGTCATCCCAAGTATTAGTGTTTTGTTGGGAGGAAGTAGAAGTACAGAGATGAATATGGAAGTAGGAACAGAAAAAGAGGCACGCTAAACAAAAAGACAAAGGCGCGTGACATGTTAAGTGAGTGATTTAATATCAGTCGTTTTTTTTTCATCCAATGGCTAATATTTGATGCTCTCACCTCTCATTTTAAATACTCCTCTCATTTGATACATCCCCTATATATAGTAGCAGAGCCAGAATTATTATAAAGTCTGAGAAAAAAAATTGTAACACATTTACAAAGGTTTACATTAGAAATTGCAAGCAAATAATTAAAAAAATCTAAAGAAATTGCTCAATTTATAAGGGTTTATATAAGAAATTCAGAGGGATTTACATAAGAAATTTTTAAAAAAAAATGAGGCAGAGCCCGGGCGACTGTCCGGACTCCCATTAACACAAGGTGTAAGTCTATTGACTTACACCAAATCTCAATCATTAAATAAAATTAATCCAACGACTCCCATCTATAGGATTAAAAAAAAAAAATCAATAGTGAGGACACATGCAATTCTCTCTCTTCGCTTGGCAATTTTGCAGTCAATTGTTTCCTTTCTTCCTCTGTGATCATATAATTTTTCTTGCTTTGAGTCCTTCATTTCCCAAAATGCCCATTCGAGATCTTTCATTTTCCACGAATTTAGATTTCGATGCCATCAAATTGTGGTTAGTTTACACATTAATGAATGACATGGAATTAGACAATCAAGTGTGACTCTCAAGTTTGAGCAATTGTGAGTTTCATGTTTGGGCAAATTCAATTACATCAGTTTTAGTAATCAACATCACGTACCAGAAGTGTTTTTACTATTTACTTTTTGTTTCAAAATTTGAAATCTGCACTTTGATAATGTTAGTAGTTTGGGTAGTAGTGTTGCTTTAGAGTGTAGTTGAATAGTGAAGAAGGCAATAGTTGATAGTTGGAATATAGTAGTAAGTAGTGTGAGGACATTGAGCAACAATAGATTGTATTGCTCTCTAAATTGGATTGATTTGGATTGATTACAAATGAGTACATAGTTGCCAATTTATAAGTGTGAATGTCATATTCTAGATAGTTCTTTCTAGATTCTTAATGACATTTCCTACTACATGTGTAATATTAATTAAATCTAAAATATACTAATCTATTCTAGAGAAATTTAGACATGTACATCAATTCTTAACATTCTATAAGTTACTAATGCATTCTAGAGAATTCTAGAAATATGCAGCACATTTTAACACTCCTCCTTGATGCATATTTCGGTAACTCCAAGCATAGTTTGTAGTAGGTTAAATCTTGATCTAACCAACTCCTCCATTGATGGAATGCTGGTCAATTCTTCTTCTCCATACTCGAGGATCTTTCTTTAGCTCATTCAAAGATTTTCTTAGTCTTAGATCTTTTCCTTCACTGCCTTTGGCACGTAATTCTAGTTTTGACGCTATTTCATAGTTTTCAGGCTCATGTTTGGCCAAGTTGCAAGTTTCATATATATCCCCCAATAATCTTACTCTTGTTGGAGTAGATTTTGGTGAAGAATTTTCTTCTTGAGAAGGAGAAGGTAGCATACCTGGTTCTTCAGTTGCTTTTTTTTTTTTTATTTTATAACTTCACTGTTTGATTGTATTGGAATGATAATGTTTCTTCTCTCAACTTGTCCTTCATTCCAATTCCAGCTAGCATTTTCATCAGCTTCAACTTTGAAGGCAATGTTAGTAGTGTATTTGAAGCTTATTGGGAAGCTTCTATATCTTTTCTCCATTTTTATTTTGGCTATCTCTTGCCTTTTGTGATTGTTGTCATATATTGAGCATGTGTCTCCTTCAAAGTGTATAGTATATCCTTTCTCCAACATTTGACCAATACTCAAAAGATTTTCTTTAAGATTGGGAACTAGTAAGGCATCTTTGATGAACCTCGTACCTATCTTAGTCTCCACCATCACAGTGCCTTTGCCTTTAGATTCCACTATAGAGCCATTTCCTAGTCGAACCTTTACTTTGACAAAGTCATCAATATCCTTGAAGATGCTCTCATCTTTGGCCATGTGATTGCTGCAACCACTATCCAAGTACCAATTTCTGCTCAATTCGTCATTGGAATCTTGGGTGGCATAAAAAAGATGTTGGTCATAGTCACATTGGTTGATGACATTTTTATATGTAATTTTAGCACATTTTGAATTCACGAGGCAACTTAAGCTGTAACAGCCCGATTTTCGTTAAATTTATTTTATTATTTATTATGTGTGTTTATATATGCTCGTGTGTGATTATTTGTCTTTGGGTGCATTTTGATGGGTTTTCATGTTAGAAGGGTATTTTGGTCAATTTGGACTTAGGGGTATTTTGGTCATTTTGGGAGCAAGGGTAAAATAGTCTTTTGGTTACTAGAATTATTTTTAGTGTTTTAAGTGGGAACCATTATTTTACCGAGTTACTAATAAGGCGGGATAATTAATTAAGGTCCGATAACTATTCGTTATTTTTATCCGTTAAGAGGCTAGAAACTTTGTGAATTGGTTAATGAGTTTTTTGAGCTCATTAAGACATAAAGGGTTAAGTCCAATAGTGAGGAGCCTATTTAAGCCTTAGTTATTGAGGAAGAATTTTGCTCTTTACCCAAACAGTTTTGCTCATTCGCAAAGTAAATGACGGATATACCCCTACGTAAGTTAACTCATGCAACGTGAGTTAACTCACGCCAGTTATGAGGTCAACGCGACTTAAGTCACGCTGCGTGAGTTAACTCACGCTCCGTGACACGCTGCATGAGTTAACTCACGCTACGTGACTTAAGTCAGTTAAGAGCAACACATCAACCCTCATTTCCCAATTTCTCCAAAACACGAAAATTTCACGCCAAAAATCGAAATTCATCATTCTTGCGCCATTCAAAGCCAAATTCGTCCACAACATCAAGTAAGTGATGATTATCCTACTTCTTTGCATTATTTTGGTTGAAATTTTCGAATTTTTCAAGAAATATAACATTTTTAGGTTTTTTAAAATTTTGCTTGCATGTTAAAGATTATGATTGTTAGTGATGATTTTACTTAGGAATTGTTGTTTAGATGTTGTTTAAGATACAATGTGGTAGTTAAGAGTTTAGAAATTGTTAGATTACATAGTTGTTTGAAAATTGCACACCACGTGTTCGATGAAATGTCTCAATGATATTTTTTTTTGTTTTTTTGGATTGTTAATGATGTAATTAGTTAGAGCTACGTTTGTTAATGTTGATTATAGGTAATTTGACTGCAATGTGGTAGTTTATGGATTCAAATGACATTGTCGACATCATAGTGTTGTTGTTATATTGTTAAAGATGACATTGTCGAAATGTTATGTTCATGTGAAAATGTGTTAAAGATTTTTTGTTTTTTGTGCAGATATGTCTGAGCAGGAGAGGACTGACAAACTTAGGTTAGGGAGGCCTGTCCCTACTAGTAGTGCACGTAGGGAGAAACAAGCGCTACACCCTCCGGCTGGTCGAGGTCGAGGGAGAGTGGGGGCCACGAGACTTGCTACTGTTGATGCTGCGGGGGGATCGACGTCACATACGGGTCCATCCCATATTGTGGACCCGCCACAGTACCAGCATGAGCAGCATTATCAGGAGCAGACGTATCAAGAGCAGCCTGAATTTCAGCCAAGTTATCAGTATCAGGAGGGGTATGAGTACCACCAGGGGTATCAGGCTCAGTTTCACGAGGGGTATCAGCCTGAGCAGCCTCCTCAGCAGCAGTATGTCGAGCCTCCTCAGCAGCAGCAGCCTGAGCAGCATCATGAAGAGCCTGTTATGGAGGACGAGGATGGGGGCTTTCCAGGGGGGGCTTATGAGATGTCACTTTTACCGAATTTCGGTAAACACGTGGCATGCAGGCTTTGGAACGATAAAACAGTAAGTATAATTATTTTATTTAATTTAATGATATTTTACGTATTTAAGTATAATTGATTTATTTACGTATTTTAAGTATAATTGTTTTATTTAATTTAATGATATCATGTGAAGTTTATTTTACGTAGAATATGTTATGTTTATTTAATTTTAAGTATGATTACGTAGAATATGTCATGCTTATTTTACGTATTTAAGTATAATTGATTTATATTTTACGTAGAATATGTCATGTTTATTTTACTAATTTAATTTGTTTTTCTGTATTTTAGTTGCAAGCGGATCGTAAGTTAATTGGCGTCTCGCACGGGAGGAAACTTAGGCTTTTTGCTTTGTCCCTTCCGTTGCCGGAAGAAGATAATCCTTGGTTCTGGAATCCGGTGGATGCATTCGGTCTTAGGCCCCTCCTTCTGACTGGGTACGATATCATCAACCACGGGTTAGTTTGTGCTATGGCCGAGAGATTGCATCAGGAGACCAGCAACTTCCATCTGCCTGTTGGGGAGATGACCATCACACTAGATGATGTGGCTTGTCTTCTAGGCATCCCCGTCGCTGGACGGCTCATTCAGGAGGATGAGTTAGATCATGACCATGTTGTAGATGTGCTGGTGACTCACCTATTGTTTCCGATGGATGAAGCGGTTGGGCAGGTGAGTGATTTTGGTGCATGTGTCACTTACACGGCCCTGAAAGAGCGTGATGAGCACCTGTTGAATAGGTGTAACCATTTGCTAGGGGAGGATTTATCAGAGGAGGAGGAGGAGGAGCTGAGTCATATTAGGCCCGCCTGTGTGAAGGCGTTTTTGTTGCTCTTGCTTGGCTACACCCTTTTTGCCGGCAAGAATAGCAAAACCGTTAGTCTGCTTTGGATGGTCGGGATTTGCCTAACATAGGCAAGTGGTCATGGGGCGCGATGGGACTTGCTTTCTTGTACGAGCAGTTGAATCTTACCTCCAGCGAACATGTTGGCTCCGTTGGTGGTTACATGACCTTGCTTGTGGTAATATATTATTTTCTTATTTTTTTAAAGTTAATCGTAAATGTTTAGTTTTTTGTATGGTACTTGTGTGCTGATATAAATCTGTCTTTTTGTGTTTGCAGGGATGGGTTATAGCTCACATCAGACATGTCGTTCTGAGGAAGAAATATAAAGATTATATAATTTTAAAATCATCACCAATCAATGTATATTTTCATTCTATGTCTAAAACTCTCACTCACCTCATTTACATATTGACTTCCGGTACACCTTCTTGCATTCTAATATACATAGATTAATAGGGTTAATCGACCTAAAGGCTAATGCCGAAGCCAGAAACGCGTGCTATGGAAACTGGAAAGGTTGTCGTCATTGATTTTTTTCATTGTTCTAGTTGCGGCATATTTCCTAACAACAGGTTTTCTAACATGAATGTGAATCTAATTTTATGTAGTTAAATGGCAGAAATAATTTAATTAAAATGCATACATATTTACATAAATAATTTTTTTTACTGGATCAAAACAAACACAAAACTTTTAAAGGAACATTGAAGGAGTTATAAGAAAGAAGTCCCATATTCCATCCGGTAACTACTAACTTCACTATATAACAAAATAAATAACATTTGCCTATTAAAAAAGGAAATAAATTGTACATTTACTCAAACAACTGCACTAAATAATCATATACTATATCACAAGTTGTCAAAAAGAAAATCATATATGATATAAAGAAATATAAAATAAATCATATATTATAAATCAAAAGGAAAAAAAGTAAAGGTCTCACTCATGGTGTTCCACTTTTTCATTTTTCTGCAATGCGTGAAGAAAGAGTGGTTAAAGGTAAATTATGGAGATTAAGAAAGGGGTCCACACGCCTTAAGAAAATGTGCTTTTATGTATAAGGGTGCTCCCACATTCTAAGAACAATAACACATACATATCTATGGCTTCTTCTTCTTCCTCTTCCTCTCATGCTGCTACTGTACCTATGAAAAAATATGATGTTTTCATCAGCTTTAGAGGCGACGACACTCGCACGGGATTCACAAGCCATCTTTACGCTGCTCTGTGTCGATCCTATATCCATACCTACATAGACAACAAGATCGAAAAAGGAGATGATGTTTGGTCAGAACTCGTGAAAGCAATCAAACAATCCACTCTGTTTCTTGTCGTGTTCTCTGAGAACTATGCGTTTTCAACATGGTGCTTGAACGAACTCGTTGAAATAATGGAGTGTAGTAACAAAAATGAAGATGACAACGTTGTTATTCTTCCTGTGTTCTACCATGTTGACCCTTCACACGTTCGGAAACAGACCGGGAGTTATGGCACTGCATTGGCTAAGCACAAGAAGAAAGGCAACAATGATAAGATGATGCAAAATTGGAAGAATGCTCTTTTTCAAGTTGCTAATTTGTCTGGTTTTCATTCCACCAAATACAGGTTTTTACTCTTTGCATAGATTATCAAAATTAACCCTTCGCTATAATATCCTTCGTCATATATAGCATTGCTCTTAAATTAATACCGATGTAAAGGGTTTTTACTCGTATGTGAAGTGACTAGAGATATACATGATCTTAATCACAGGAATGATCAAGGGAAATGAAATCCCCATAAACATGGTTCAAATTAACCTTATGCTAGTTGTCTTGCTTATAATATATTATATATTATTCAAGCCAACACTTGCAACCAACATTTTTCTCTGCTAGAGTTTCAATTATATTTCTTCAAAGTTTAAGGGATTTAGGCATCAAAAGCGGGAGAACTGGGCATCATAGATTTGTGCTGCAGGGATTCTAGAATGTTTATGGTTTAGTTTTGAAAATTTAATTTCACAATAAGAATATTTTGGTTATTTCGAGATGTAACGAGATATTTACAGGCGTCTAGAAAAAATCAATACTTTATGGGAAAATTACATTCACCTCCCTTGAGGTTTCTTTAAACAACACATAGACCCCCTCTAGTTTAAAAATGAACATTAAACTCCCTTATTTGTTTCTTTAATTAACATATTCCCCCCTTGTATGTTAACACCGTTATTAGTCGGTTAACTTATTTGTTGAAATGGAAGCTTGTATCAGCTACCGATGTCTTTGACCATGACAACATGAAAAATTGGTGCTAACCTGTGGCAAATTCAAAAAAGTTACACAATGCGAAGAGCAATTTGATTATAAATAAATGAATTAAAGTCATAAAACTAGTAAACAATTCATCAATCAGCATACACCACAAACTAAATCTTCGGATTCATCAGGCTAGAGAAATAGGAAAAACAAATTGGTGAATGAAATGTATGATTCAACAATGATGATTATAACAAAATTAATCTCTTTTGCAACACAAAAACAAAACTACAGTTTCCTTTTATACATTACAGGGAGTAATTAATGATCGGAAACTGATTAATGTATAATGCAAAATGATCGGAAACTGATCGGAAAACAAATCACATAATAACAAACAAAATAAAGGAATCATAATGGAAAATGTAAAACAAAATTAACCCATCGTTTTTTGTGTGTGTGCTGAAAATTGATTCACCAAACACACCATTACTCCAAATCCTTTCTCCAATGAAACTCTAAAACTATTCACCACTTACCCTGAGTTTTGGTCATTTTCAATTTCAAGTTCAATTGAATCAATAAAATTACTTCACTCACCAGCATCATTAACATCATCAATTTTACGACTACTACTCTATGTCATCGATTGTATTGTAATGGAGTTTTGTTGTAATTAAATAAAGCAGAGTTGTTAACAAAGAAACTATCAAACATTCTAGGTTAACCGGGTTAGTTTAGAGGGCAGGTGGATGTTTTTTTAAAACTAGAGGGGGGTATCCGTGTCGTTGAAAGAAACCTTGGGGGAGGTAAGTGTAATTTGCCCATACTTTATTATCAAAGGTACATGACTTGAAGAAAAAGAAAGGAAAAAAAACAAGGATACCCATGCCACACTCCTCAACACCGCATAAAACTTTTTTTTTTTTTAGTCAAGTAGCCTAGTGGCTAAAGCTCACACATATAAACGTGGAGAAGTGGGGTGTTCGAGGTTCGAATCCCGACCTCTGTATATAATATGCAATATCTCTACCAACTTTCTTTATTAATGAAAGAAGCTCAACAATGAAACGAAACAAATATAATCGGAGCTTCATTATTTTCATTACTTAAGACTTTAGTATCCACAAATTAGTTTTTTTTTTAAGGAAGTATCCACAAATTAGTATAAATTATCAATGGGGACTAACCAATCCTAAAAGAATCAGAATTTTCGAAGAAAAAGGAAGAGAAAAAAAAAAAGGAGTCAAAATTATCTTCATTTCTCCTATTTGGAGAGATAGAACACAAAAAAAAAAAATTAATTAATTAATAACGATGGAGTCTATTTAGTGGTAGGATCCACTGTCTATTTTTTTTATGTATCTTACCAAATGACGATATCAATTTATTTCAAGCAAACAGGATGATCTTTACTCGAAAAAAGACCTTTTGAGAAGAAAAGTGGATCCGATTGATTTCCCAAAACTAAACCCGGACCAACATGGGACTTTAAATGACAATATCAATATCGATATAAATTTTCTACAATATCAATATATATTTTCTACAATATGATTAAAATGTTGACTTTAAAATCTTATCACTTACACATATCCAATTTTTTTTTTTTTGTTGCATACATGATTGCTCAGAAATATAAAAATATTTGACATTGGTTTGAAGGAGGAAAATTTAATTTCTGAGAAGAACGATTAGGCGGAGTAAAATATGTTACTAATGTGAAAGGGATTCACTGAATATCTTTAATAATGTTTATTGAGAAAGAGTTTGGTCACCAATTATGATTATATACGGTTTGAAAGACTAATCCCTACAATTGTATATAGAAGATACATACACTATACAAACAAATACAAGATATATAGGAATGATAAAGGTGATAAACCCGATCAGATCACAACAAAGAAAATTAGTAATAATATTATCTAACTAATTAACTAAGTTTCGCTAAAAAATTAATTAATTAAGCTAGTTAATTAAGGCTAAGAGACTAACAACAACTCTTGAGATTAATCCATGCAATTGCGTATATAGAATACCTAATTCACACCTATAAATGCTGATCACAACCGAGAAAATTAGTAATAATATTATCTAACTAATTAACTAATTTAAGGCCTAGAGACTAGCAAACTAAAAGAGACTATGTAGGATCCAATAAAGTAAAAGTGAAAAAATGTTAATTTAAGAAGATTTGACAATCATGCCCAATTCAATACATATTTATTTAAAACATGCATACTGATAGACTTTTAGCAAGTGTACTAAAACTATCGAAGTAATAAAATTTATTAGCTCGTATTCACAGGGACTGTGTTAATCTCAATTTAGCAATAAGGTTACTATCTAGGATGTGTAAAATATTTTGGCGCCCGAGGCAGTAGATTTGATTGTATAAAATTAAATAATCAGAAAATAAAGATAGTTTTGGAAAAGATAAGGAGAGATGAGATCAGGTCTTTCGAATCCTCTGTGTTCCCTAATTGGTCCACTGCACCTATTCTTATGAATGATTCTCTAGTTTCACGATAGTTAACAAAATAGCTCCAATCAATCTCTTGACTTAGGACCCTCTTCTCAAACTACAGCACCTAATTCCTTAGGTGGTATAATAATCTTTGAAGGTTTTACAAACGTTAACCTAATATCACAAATAAAGGATTATTCATTCTTAGACTAACCATGTTTATTTGAACAATTCAATTTAGGTCTAAATAGAAAGCTATGGTCACTAGTCATTCATTCTCACGAAATCATGTTTATATTTGATCAGGATATAAAAAGCATTAAGAACAATTGAATTGAATAAAAACTAGATTGTCATTCACAATAAATAGAGTTTCACAGCAATATGTTTCAATTAGGGTTACACAGATTCATCTCGGACCTAATCTCTAAGAGATCTAGCTACTCATAATCGAGTTTACAAATAGCATAATCAATGGAATAATTAAAACATACATGAACTGGTAAAAGGAAGATGAAATCGCCCCTTCAGTAGTCTTCAGGTATCAAAATCGCACTTTTGCTCTCCAAAATCGTAACGCTTGTTTCTGGAACTGACTTCAGCTTAAATAGGAAATATTTTCTGCACCCAAAATCGTGTCACGCCTATAAAAATCGTGTCACACCACCAGCAAAATCACGTCACGCCACCAGTAATCGTGGCACGATTTCAGTGGCAGAACCACACCTTCATTTTGGACCAAAAATCGTGTCACACCTCTGAAAATCGTGGCCTTCCAGATTTTCTGCTTTTCGCACCCCTAGATATCTCATATTGCCTCAGAACTCTATCAAAATGTCAAAATAAGTCCTAAAAATTACGTAATGACAGCATGTCATCACATACAAATGTAAGTGACTCGTGTGAATGTTTATATATCCCGTTAGTTTTGCCTAATACTTCAATTTTAATATTTAGATGAACATTTGAATTTTACCTTTGGTTGGCATTCACGTTATATATGTACTAATTATTTTGTAATTTGTTCGAATATGTTAGGACTGAATCTGACTTGATTGAAGACATTACAAGAGTTGTATTAGGAAAATTAAATCACCAATTCACAGATGATATGACATGTAATTTCATACTTGATGAAAACTATTGGGGCATTCGTTCCTTAATAAAATTTGATTCAACAGAAGTTTAAATAATTGGACTTTGGGGTATGGGAGGCACAGGTAAGACAACTCTTGCTGCTGCTATGTTTCAAAGGGTCTCTTTCAAATATGGAGGCGGTTGCTTCTTAGAAAATGTGACAGAAGTATCAAAAAGGCATGGAATCAATTACACATGCAACAAACTTCTTTCCAAGTTACTAGGGGAAGATCTTGATTTTGACACTCCCAAAGTAATACCACCCATGATTAGGAGTAGACTAAAAGGCATGAAATCTTTCATTGTACTAGATGATGTACATAATTCAAAACTTCTTCATAACTTGATTGGAGTGGGACATGGTTGGCTAGGATCCGGTAGCACAATCATTGTCACTACAAGGGATAAGCATGTGCTAATAAGCGGAGGAATTGACAAAATTTATGAAGTTAAGAAGATGAACTCCCAAAATTCTCTCCAGCTTTTCTGCTTGAATGCTTTTGAGAAAGTCTCACCTAAGGATGGATATGTGGAGCTCTCAAAAAGAGCAATTGATTATGCCAAAGGAAACCCTTTAGCTTTGACAGTATTGGGATCATCACTTCGTTGTAAAAGTGAAATTGAATGGGAATGTGCATTAGCTAAACTGAAAAAAATTCCAAACAACGAAATTGATTCTATATTTAGATTGAGTTATAATGAATTGGATGATAAAGAGAAAAATATATTTTTGGACATTGCGTGCTTTTTCAAAGGGCATGAAAGGGATAGCATGACAAAAATATTAAATGAATGTGGTTTCTTCGCTGATATAGGAATAAGTCATCTTTTAGACAAGGCTCTTATAAGAGTTGACTTTAACAATTGCATACAAATGCATGACTTGATACAAGAAATGGGAAAACAAATTGTTCGTGAAGAATCTCGTAAGAATCTCGGACGACGCAGTAGATTATGTGATCCCAAGGAAGTTTGTGATGTATTGAAAAATAATAGAGTAAGAGAATGATAACATCACTTACCTTCCCAGACATATTTTTTTATTCAAAAAATGCAACTTACTACATAAATACTAACGATATAGATTTTATTTTTCCTTCCAGGGATCTGAGATGGTTGAAACCATATTTTTAGATGCTACTGAATGCACAGATGTAAATTTAAGACCCAAAGCATTTGAAAAGATGATAAATCTAAGGTTACTTGTTGTTCGAGACCACAAGAGAATTAATTCTATAAGACTTCCACATGGTCTAAACTCACTGCCAGAAAGTTTGAAATATCTTTTGTGGGATAAATATCCATTGAAGTCTCTTCCACCAACCTTTTGTCCTGAAATGCTTGTGGAGCTTTCCTTGAGAGAAAGCCATGTGGAAAAACTTTGGAATGGAGTATTGGTAAGGATTATCCATATATTTTTTTTTCTTCTGTGATGATAAAATTAAGTATTTTATAGTAAAAAATAAGACAACGTCTATTACGGTTCCAAGGTAGTTTTTCATCATGGTGAGTTACAAGTGAAGAGCAACCTATAGCCGAACATTTCTTTTGGATTTATATAATTTTTTTAAAGTTTAAATATGTAAATCATCTTTGCAAATATCAAATGTTATTTTAATTCCTACAAATATATATATATATTTTTTTGCATTTGGTGTTTCTTGTTTTGTTTTAGTCAATGCAAAATTGATTCATGTTGGAATTGATCATTGTAGTATATAGAATATTTGATTTTAATTCCTCAAAATAAAACCTGAAATGAATAGATTTTGCATGGACTAAAACAAAATACGAAAGACCAAAATAAAAATTATATATTTTCAGGGACTAATTTTTTATTTTTTTTACATGAACTAAACTATAAAAACAAAACTATATATTTGCAGGGGTTAAAGGTATATTTATACATATTTCAAATTACGTTCTTTAACATTTTTTTTACGTTGAGGTTTTTTTTACATTTAAGAATTTTTCATATATATATATATATATATATATATATGACATTTATTATGTAAAAGTTCTCATTAATAATTATTATAATAAACTTTAAAATTGTGATACTGTCTGGTGTGTATGAGAAATAAAGTAATTGAATTTCTCGATTTTGCCATTTCTGAAATAATTTTTTTTCTAAAAGATAATTAATGATTTATTTAACAATTATTTTCATTATTCATAAAATAAAATTTACGAATATTAGAAAAAAAAACTAATTTGATAGTCTCAATAAATAAAATTTATAAATTTTATATGGACAAAAAAGAATATTTATTTTGTTCTTCAAATTATAATAGTAGTACCTTTTAGTGAAGACTCTAGTACTCTATTGTTTTGTTGGATATAATAATACTCAATAATGGGAAAAATTCAAGTCCCAAATTGGATGGAAATGACTCTTGATAAGAGTTTATAAATGTATAGTTAGATTTAATTTCAGCATGGTATCAAAGCCTATTGATTCTCACCACTCACCATTAATATATCTAGCAAACTCATTAGTGTTGTGTGTAGTGGGGAATATCAAAAAAAACTCAAGTCCCAAGTTGAATAGATAATACTATTGATAAAAATTTATCAAGAAGCTGGTTTTCTTATGGATTTAGACCTAATTTCAACACTCAATACATAATCATTTAATTACATGTCATTTTGTTATATTTAATTTTTTGAAAATAAATTTATATTTATCTTGTCAGACTAAAATTGTGGTTTTAACAAAATAGGAGAATTCCCCGAAGAAAAAAATAGGAGAACAAAAACTGTACTCAAACGAAAAACTAATGTGCCCATCCAAGCATCTAAGAAAAAATGAAATTTGAAATCAGTAGAATTTAAGAAAATGTACTGACTTTTTTGATTAATTGTATTTTGTTACAGAATGTGCCCAATTTAGAGATAATTGACCTCAGTGGCTCCACAAAGCTGATAGAGTGTCCAAATGTGTCTGGTTCTCCGAATCTAAAGCATGCCTGAAGTTGATTCATCAATTTTCCATCTCCAAAAGCTTGAAAGATTAATCCTGGAAAGATGTATATCACTAAAGAGCCTTTCGAGTAACACTTGTTCACCAGCCCTCCATTTTTTTAATGCTAGGGGATGCAGCAATCTTAAAGTGTTCTCAGTCCCATTTTCTTCCATTCATTTGAGTTTGTTTATTACAGAGTGGGATAAGAATGAACTTCCATCATCATTATTGCATACACAAAATATTAAAGACCTTGGTTTTCCTATTAGTGATTGTCTTGTTGATCTTCCTGTAAACTTTTGCAATAATATTTGGCTATCAAGTCCACTGAACCCTGAACATGACCTTTTCATTACCTTAGATAAAGTACTTTCTAGTCCTGCCTTCATGTGTGTAAAAATCTTAACCTTTCATTATATTCCTAACTTGTTTGAAATCCCAGACAGTATCTCCATACTATCATCATTAAAGAGTTTAACACTGATTGACATGTTCATTAAAAGCTTGCCTGAAAGCATTAAGTATCTTCCCCGACTCATACAAGTTAATGTTTACCGTTGTACATTGCTTCAATCTATTCCGGCACTTGAAGGCTTCATTCCAGAATTGGTTGTCTGGGATTGTGAATCTCTTGAGGTAGTGTTGAGTTCAACGGGTGAACCATATGACAAACCTATTCCTGGTTTTACTGTGCTCCTTAACTGTAACAATTTGGATCCACATTCATACCGAACAGTTTTGAAAGATTCTATGGATGGGATTGAACTTCAAGCAAGAGAATATTCAGAACATGAAGAAAATTAGAAATTGTTCTTACCTGCTATGCCTGGCATGGAAAATTGGTTCCATTACTCTTCTACTGAAGTTTCTGTCACTCTTGAGCTTCCTTCTAATTTGTTGGGTTTTGTCTACTACTTGGTTCTTTCTCAAGGCTATATCGGATATGATGCAGGTTTTGGATGTGAGTGCTACTTGGACAATAGTTCAGGTGAAAGAATCTCTCTAACAAGTTTCGGAAGAGACACCTTCCGCCAAAAACCCTGGACTGATACTTCAATCCACATGATGTCAGATCATTTGCTTGTATGGTATGATCCTGGAAGTTGCAAGCAGATAATGGATGCAGTTGAACAAACATAAGCCATTAGTGATGTGAACAGCACCAGTTACAATCCAAAACTTACATTTACATTCTTTATTGATGAAACTCTATATGACGAAGTAGAGATAAAAGAGTGTGGTTTTCGCTGGATATATCAACAAGAAACAGTTTCTTCAACAATTTCTGATTCACATGATGAAGAAGAGATTGTGTCTTCATCAGATTGTCAATCCAATGAGCAAGAAGAAATAGTTTCTCCAACAAATTTTGAATTGGATGCTCTAGAAGACACAATTCCGCCAAGAAAGAAATTAAAGCTAGACATTGTTAAGATTAGAAAAGGCAACGTGGCACCATCAGGTGGCGAATCGTATTCTGTTAATGATCAAGGACAGGTTGCATCTAATGCTGAAATTAAGGGTACGAGAAAGAGTTGCAGGGTAAGAAAGCCTAACAGAATTTATGACTGATTTGCTACTTAAGGAATTGGAAGAGAATTTACGTCACTTAGTACTTGAAGCTTTTGTACTTCTGGAATTGAAATCTTCTCTCCGTTGTCAAACCTAGAATTAGATGAAACATAATACTCGAGGTACATAATCTTCCTAGCACTCATTATACTGATAACATGGGGACTAAATTTAATTTACAGTTTCTGATCTATTTTAAATCACCTCTTTTTAATTTTATTACTGATGAGTAATCCTAATTTGATGTATGTATTGTGGCTTGTCTTTTTCTTTTTTAACTTTCAGCCATATTAAAGTAACCTCACCATTTGCTTTCTTATTTGATCAAAACAACAAAATAAATAAACAGAAGCTGCTAAGAAGCATGGTTGAAAAAACAAAAAACAAGTTCATAGGAAGCAAACAGCAGAGGAAAATCCGAGGAGGAAAAGGCCGAACATGAACCACCTAGATCATGAGACAAGTTTTCTGGAAGTCTCAACAATGTTTATGGGGCCTTTAACAATGCTTTTGATACAAGTTTCACAAATTCAGTTTCTTTGTGCAAATTTGAATTCTTTGATTTCATTCTCTGAACCATCAAATGTTTAACTTGGCCAATGAAGAAGCCTTGCGTTGTGCCCTCCAGGCATTTTGGAAGGCTCGAAACAAGGCTTTAGCTTTAAAGAAGAAGCAAGAGTTTGAGGCTGATAATTAGAGGGCTAAGAGAAAGAGAAAGAAGATGTAGGAGCAGTTACTAAAGCACTTTCAATAGGAAGTTGGAATCATGTGTGCCAGTGGGTTATTCTATGGGTAGCTTATGTTGTTCGCCAGAGAATTATATTCTCTCTGTGTAGGTGCTTGACCCTATGGTGTAGAAAGACTATAACTTTGGGGGTTAGGTGCTACGTTTTTTTTTGTGTATTCCGGTGTTGGATTGAAGTTCTTCGATCTGTATCAAATATTATTCCTCATGTTTTGATTTCATTGAGCAAATTTTTATTTGTCTATCTGTGATTTCTTTTCATCAAATTTTGTGCTGTTTAAAATGTATAAAACATTATATTTTTATCATATCTGAATGAATCTATTCTCCTTTTAATTGCCTAACACTTTTGGTGACATTACTCAGGGCTGAACATGAGTTGATCAAAGATATTTTTAAAGTAGTTTTACAAAAACTAAATTACAAGTACACAAGTGAACTTAGATAGCTTTTCGTTCGAGATAAAAACTATTTCCAGAGTTGATACAAAACAAGTTTAAATTATTGGAGGTAGATGTTTCTTAGAAATGTGACAGAAGAATCATAAAGGCATATGGACTCAATTACAAGGAAGGTGATGGTCTTGATAGGCCACTAAAAGTACCTGTTATTGTTATGAGAAGACTCAAAAATATGAAAGCTTTTGTTGTACTAGATGGTGTGAATACTTCAAAACTTCTAGAAAACTTGGTTGGAATCGGGTGCGAGTGTAGTCATTGAAACGGCTAGAGATAAACAAGTGCTTATATAAGTGGAGGAGTTGACAAAAATCATCAAGTCGAGGAAATGAACTTTTAAAACTCATTTCGATTCAGCTTTAATGCCTTCCACAATACTTTTCCTTAAAAAGAGCAATTTATTATGCCAAAGGAAATCATCATTCAGCTCTGAAAGTTTCGGGATCCAAACGTGAAATAGAATATTATAGTAAAAATATATATTTATAGATATTGCTTGTTTCTTCAAAGGCTATGCAATAAACAAAGTGATAGAAATAATGGCATACATGCATGATTTGTTACAAGAAATGGGTAGGGAAATTGTTCGAGAAGAACCAAGCAATAAAACTCTTGGATGTTGTAGCAGATCGTGGGACCCTAAATCTGCCAAAAAAAAAATAATATGACAGAAATATATTTGACTTACCTTCCAGAACAAATGTATCCATGGAGAAAAAAATACTTAATTATAAAGATATTATTTATTCGTAATTATAGAGAAAAAAAACCTTGGTAGAGAATAAACTCTCATGAGATACAAATTTAAGTCTTTCCATATCATACAGAGTTTCAATCGCTCATAAGTTGTAATTATCGGTTTGTTTCGAAAGGACAAAAAGTTAACTTATAGTGGATAGTTTATAAATTCGTCTGATAAAAAAAATCTCGTTTGGTTACAGTCTTTTCACCACGAGCTTATAGCTTATTTTACTAGCTTATAACTTATTTTTTAGACGTTATTTCAAGTAGCGTTAGAGTTTATAGCTTTTAGCTGATATTTTTTGTTCCATTTTTACCCTTTATCATTTTAATTAAAACCCACCATTATCCTTTATATATTAAAACATACTTATTACGTTTTCAATGCTTTGCCTCTATTTGCTTCAGAAAAAATTGCTTTGCCTCTATTTCATTTGTTCCGTTTTCAATTTTTAAATGCTTTGTTCCATATATATTTTCAATGTTTCTACGCTTCAATATTTTTTATGTCACATGTCGATTGCACAATTATTCTCAATATTTTTTTTTTATAAAAAATAATATTTTATTTAGCATAAATATCTCAACAAACTTTATTGTTACATTGATCTTATCAACTTAATATTTTGTTAAAGTTAACCCATTTTGTTAAAGTTAATATTTTGCCACTGAATGTTGGTCTGGTAAAGGGAAACAAGCAAAGAATGATGAAGAGGAAGCTAAGATTGCACAAGATGATTCAGATGATTCATTACTGTTGATGGTTACAACTACTAGTACTGAGAGCTGCAATTCAGAAAGTTGGTTCTTAGATACTGGTTGTTCTAATCACATGACTGGAAATAAAATTTGGTTAAGAGAAGTGGATCTGGAAAGAAATACAAAGGTGAAGCTTGCAGACCATAGAATCTTAGTTGTAGAAGGAATGAGGAAGATTGCTATTGAAGGAAAGAATGGAAAAATGGCAATAATTGAAGAAGTTCTCTATGTCCCTAGAATGTAGTGCAATTTACTTAATGTTGGTCAATTCATTCAGAAAGGATATTTAGTAACTATGAAGGATAACACATTGAAGTTGTTTGATAAACATCAAAGGTTAGTATTGAAAACTCTTATCGAAAAGAATAGAACTTTTCAGACAAATATGAAAGCCGTAGAATTGAATTGTTTGTCTGCTATAGTAAAAGATGAAGATAGTTGGTTATGGCACTATGGATTTGGTCATCTCAATTTTAGAGGTCTTAATCAATTAGTTGATAAAGAAATGATTGTGGGAGTACCTAAAATTGAGATACCTAGTACAGTTTGTGACACTTGCTTGTTGGGCAAGCAACCTAGAAATGCATTCAGTTCAAGCACTGCTAGTAGATCAAAGGAGCTACTTAATGTTGTGTATTCAGATGTATGTGGTCCTTTAGAGGTTCCTTCATTGGGGGCAAAAAATACTTCATCAGTTTTGTTGATGAGTTTAGTAGAAAACTCTGGTTATATCTGATTAAGGCCAAAAGTGAAGCATTTGAAATGTTTCAGAAGTTTAAAATCTTAGTAGAAAAGCAAAGTGGAAAATCTATTAAGGTTTTAAGAACTGATGGTGGTGGTGAGTCTACCTCAAAGTTGTTTGAAAAGTTTTGTGAAGATAATGGTATTGTGCATGAAGTCACTGCTCCTTATACTCCACAACACAATGGTTTGGCTGAGAGGAGAAATAGAAGTCTGCTTGACATGACCAAAAGTATGCTAAAGATGAAGAAGATGCCTAATACATTTTGGGGAGAAGCAGTAAGAACTGCAACATACATCTTAAACAAATGCCCCACCAAGAAACTTAATCAAATTCCTGAAGAAATTTGGTTAGGATGCAAGCAGTCAGCTAAACATTTAAGAGTTTTTGGTTCATTATGTTATATGCATATCCCTGATGCAAAGAGAAGAAAGCTGGGGGACAAGAGTGAGCCTATGATACTGGTTGGTTATCTTGAAACAGGTGCATACATGTTATATCATCCTATAAATCATTCAATAATGATTAGCAGAGATGTTAAAATCTATGAGAATGAAGCTTGGGATTGGAGCAGAAAAGTGAAGAGTTCTGATCATACACTTCCCACAATAATTGAAGAAGATGATCAAGTTGAACAAGTTCAACTAGATACTGAAGTTCAACCTGAAGTACCTGTAGAAATCCTAAAACTGTTTTTGTTAGTGTTGCTTGTTGAACAAGCTTCCATTGTTGCGCTAACACTTTCAAGGCATGATAGCTAACAACTCTACATGTATGAACGTGGAAATACCAACGTTTTCAGCAAATCCATATAGCCAACTGTCATCATTCCTACGAAGAACGCCAGCAAAACCAGATATTCTGAAATTTCTAAAACTGCTACCATCAACATTCACGATTCCAAAATTTTATTTCTTAAAATCTCTAACATTGGATATCTAAGTTCCATAATATTTTCTCTAAAAAAAGGTCCTCTACTTTACTTACGTAACGTTTGAGAGAACTCGAACTCAATTTTTTTTAAAGGATTCTTTTTTAATTTCCTCTCAATAATAATAAGTTAATTGTTTTCTCCTCTACCTTTTTGTAATCATGCGGGATTGTGCTTTAATCGAAATTAATTTTGCTTGTGATAATATAAATCATTTTTTCGGTGTGAATTAACGATTCTTTCTCACAACTAGAAATACTAATCTTTTAAGAGATTTAACGTGACTTTTCAGTACTGAATTCATACTTGGAAGTATAGAAAATATCTCTTTCTATGTCATTTAAATGTTCTTGGGTAAGTGATTTTTTATGAGACAAAAATTAAAAAAGAAAACGAATTAAAAAAGAAGTAAACCCTGAGTCAAAGTGTTCCCATTTTCCTCAAGCGCGTACACTGTTAGGTGACTTTCGGAGAAAAAGGCACACCGAATGAAAACAAAAATCGAAAGGTGTAAATTATGTAAAGTAGGGTCCAAAAGCCTTAACAAAAGTTTCTCTCTCTCTATCTCATTATATGTCTATGAACCAGAAAGAAAGAAAGAACACATAGATCATAATAATACATGGCTATGGATATGGTTTCTTCTTCCTCTCACGGCACTGCGCTAAAGAAATACGATGTTTTCATCAGCTTTCAAGGGGATGACACCTACGCTGGTTTCACAAGCCATCTTTACGCTGCTTTGTCCCGAAGCAAGATTCATACCTACATAGACCACAGGATCCAAAAGGGAGATGAAGTTTGGACAGAACTTATGAAAGCAATCAAACAATCCACTTTATTTCTTGTTGTGTTCTCGGAGAACTACGCGTCTTCAACATGGTGTTTGAACGAACTCGTCCAAATAATGGAGTGTTGTAACAGAAATGAACAAGTTGTTGTTCCTGTGTTCTACCATGTTGACCCTTCACACGTGCGGTACGGCACTGCCTTGGCAAAACACAAGAAGCAAGGCTACAACGATGATAAGATGATGCAAATTTGGAAGAATGCTCTTTTTGAAGCAGCTAATTTATCTGGATTCCATTCCACTGAATACAGGTTTTTAGTCTTTACACACATTTTAATTAAATTTTATGGACCCACCTCTAAAATTAAGTAATACTTCCTCCCATCCTAGTTAGAAGAAATAAAAAGTGTCAATTATCAAATATATTATATGTACAAATTGTCGCAAGTTATAAGTCGTTTTATAATACCAATGAAATATTAATGTTATTTTTTCTATTATACTTTTAACCATTTATTATTATCTCTTTTTTCAATTATTTAATTTATCTTTTCTATGTCATCTATTAAGGACAATTTTGTAAAACAATTCATAATATCTATTTTTAATATAAAATTAATTATCTTAAATACGTGTGAAATGTTCAAAATGTTATATAATTGAGCGGATGGAGAATTTTCATTACTATGGTTATTTATTATTATGAGAGAGAATGTTAAAAGTAAGTTAGTAGAATTAAAGTAATTGATACATACACCAATCGGTCACTATTATTATAAGCAAAAATCAAAATTTTAGATTTATTCAATTAATGATGTATATGATCATTATTATAGACCACATATATCATGTAATAAATGAATATAAAATATTGATTTTGACAACAAAATGTAATATTTATGAAATACATATAAATTGATAGGATTACTTACTACCATTAACCATTTTCAAGATGTCTCCTTGGTGTTCATGGATAATGTGTTTTGTTTTTTTCAATTATAGAATTATAAAAAGCATCTGAGGGAGTAGTTCCTGAGCACATTAAATCTCTAAATTTTCATAAAACTTTAAAAGTATTGGTTTAATTAAAGGATCATACCCCTAAAGCATGACCTCGCCTGATCTCCTCCCACCCGTACATATGTATATATAATTTTCAAAATACAAGCAAAGTATTGACTATACGATCTTATTCAGCAATGGTTTGAAGGATTAAAATTATTTTCTAGAAAGAGTTATTATGTGGAGTAGCTCTAGCAAGAGTTACTTTTGAGGTAGGTTGACCCTATAATTTTAATTTAAAGATTTGATGATGAATTAGTGTTTACCTTTGGTTGGCATTCACATGATGTATATATGTAATAATTATTTCATCTTTTTTACAAATGTTAGGGCTGAATCTGACTTGATTGAAGACATCACTAGAGTTGTATTTGGAAAAATAAATCACAAGGACACAAACGAACTTACATGTAGTTTCATACTCAATGAAAACCATTGGAGCATTCAATCTTTAATAAAAATTGATTCATCAGAAATTCAAATCATTGGACTTTGGGGCATTGGGGCCAAAGACAAGACAACCCTTGCTACTGCTAAGCTTCAAAGTCAGTATGAAGGCAATTGCTTATTAGAAAATGTGACAGAAGAATCAAAAAGGCATGGAATCAATGAGACATGCAACAATCTTCTTTCCAAGTTGCTAAGGGAAAATCTTGGTATTTACACTCCCAAAGTAATTCCATCAATGATCAGAAGAAGACTTAAACACAAGAAATATGATGTTTTCATCAACTTTCGTGGCAACGACACTCGCTCTAGTTTCATAAGCCATCTTCACGCTGCTCTGTGCCGAACCCATTTAAACACCTACATAGACTACCGGATCGAAAAAGGAAAAGAGGTTTGGGCTGAACTTGTGAAAGCAATCAAGCAATCCACTTTGTTTCTTGTCGTGTTCTCGGAGAACTATACGTCTTCAACATGGTGCTTGAACGAACTCGTCCAAATAATGGAGTGTAGTAACAAAAATGAAGATGACAACGTTGTTGTAATTCCTGTGTTCTACCATGTTGACCCTTCACACATGCGGCAAATTGGGAGTTACGACACTGCGTTGGTTAAACACAAGAAGCAAGGCAAGAATGATGACAAGATGATGCAAATTTGGAAGAATGCTCTTTTTCAAGCTACTAAGTTGTCTGGTTTTCATTCAACCACATACAGGTATTTAGTCTTTATGTACATTATAATTAAATTATGACTATTACTTTTTCCATCCTATGCTATTCTCGCGCGTTCTGTTTTTTCCCCAAAATATCATTGGTTCAGATTATATAATCGAACTAGTCTTGGATTATATAATCTGAAATACTCATACCATGTTGTAGCCTGAAGCATCATTAAGGATCTCGATGCTGAAGTGCATTTGAATGGTTCGGATTATATAATCCAAAACAAAATTATTCAGTTTGAATTTTATAATCCGAAATGTGTCAAACACCCCCATCAAAAGTCAACATTTGGAGGGAAAAAAAGGTCATTTCGGATTATATAATCCGAAATGTGTAAAAAACCATTTCGGATTATATAATCCTAACTGTATCAACACAGAGACAGAAATGAACTGTTTTGGCTGAGACATGCATTTAACACTTAAATTGCTTCTAAACAATATAAACATGTATTGATTAGATGTTCAAACATAAAATTCAATCCAAAACAGAAATTAACAACACAACACAATTTTCAAACATTAAATTAAAAACATAAATTATTCAAAGGTTACAAACCAAATGTTCAGACATAAAATTCAAAATATAAATTATCCAGAGGTTACAACAACATAACGTATAAAATCAACTCTGCCACCCCTACCACCCTAACATTACCCTTGCGCCACCACACAACTAGACATGATCTCTGATACGGCCCAACCTTCCTCATGAATAACCAGCCACTAGCTCCACGTCTCTGAGGTAGTTCAGATAAACAACCATCGACACACGACGTTGCTGCTTCTCATCATCATCATCCTCCATTTGATGCTCCATCTCCATCTCCATGTCCATCTGAGGCTGAGAATCATATTGTGGCTCAGGCTAAGGCTCGTCATCAGCACCAGCACGACGTGCCCTACACCTACCACTCCCACGCCTTGGCACTCTACCCTCCACCTCCAACCTCTCGAAACGTTCTCTCTCCTAACAGAAGAATGCATTGCTTCTCCATCACCCCTTCTGCACTCAATAGGTTCCATACCTGTAACATGCATAAAAGGGTAACATACAATCAACATAAAATACACAAAATAAGAAAAAAAATATTGATGCTGATAGAGTTCGGATTTTAAAATCCGAACTGCAACAATCTAGTTTGAATTTAAAAATCCGAACTGGTTCAGTACCCAGAAAAAAAAATCGAACACATTGGCTTGCATACAGGGGGAATCAGGACTAACCTTCACTTTGTTGTTTGATTAACATTCAAATGCGACGATTGAGAGCGAAAAAACTCTAAGATTGGACAAATTTGTGTGGTTCGGATTTTGGGATAAGTGAGAGAGAGAAAGTGAAAGTAAAAAGTAAAACTGTAAAATAGGAGGAGGGGCTGAAGTTGGGCTTATATATCGAACTTATCCAAGATTTAAACTAGATAAATCAATTTTTGTTAATACAAATGTCTCTCATAAATAAGACCAAAAAGAATAATTCTTATTCCACAAATAAAATTTGTAAATTAATTATCATAAAATTTTAAAAGTATTGGTTTAGTTCAAGGTGTATATATATTTTCTACAATACGAGTAAAATATTGACTATAAGATATGACACGTATCCAATTATATTATTTATTTATATACGTGATTGCTATGATAATATAAAATATTCGACATTGGTTTGAAGGATGAAAATTTAATTTCTGAAAAGAGTAATTAGACGTAGTAGCTATATCAAGAGTTATTTTTGGGGTAAGTTGATTCCTTGAGAGTGTATTTGGATACGTAATTGAGAAATTTTAAAGAATTTAGAATTATAAATAATTTAAATGATGCAATTAAATTGACTTCATTTCTAAATATGTGTTTGGATGGGGTTATAAGCAAATTTCATTGTCATTATTTTTAGGCAACTTTTATAAATTTTAAATTTTTTAAGTTAAATTTGAAAATTGAAATTAGGAGTCAATTTGCTAATTTCAAAAAATTTGAGGGGTCAATTTATAATTTTTGAAAAGTTGATGGATGAATTTGCAATTTTCAAAAAAATATATGGATTCATTTCCAATTTTTTTTGGAAATTTATTGGAGTCAATTTGAAAATTTTGGAAAATATGAGGACCAAAATGCAAAATTTGTAAAATTATAAGAATGAAGAAATTTGAAATTTTTAGTTTTTAGATGTCATTTGAAATTCTCTAAATTTCCATCATTTAAAAAATTCTCCAAATTATCATCTAAACAATGAAATTCATGTAAAATATTTGAATTAGCTCAAAACATTACATTACCTCAAAACATTCTCCCATCCAAACGCACAACAATTCACTAAACATCTTTAATAACAAAATGCAACAACATTAATTTTCTCTGGTGAGAGCTTTTCCATCTATTACAATTCTATCCCACTCAAGCTAAGAGATTAGTATTTACACTTAATTGCATAGAGTACCTACCTAGTTCACACCCAATAAAAAATGCAAGATGTATATGAACTACTCAATAAACCCATTCTGATAATAACAGAGAAAAACAGTAATACATTGTCCAACTAATTAACTAAGTTTATGTAAAAAAAAATAAAAAAAATCAACTAAGTTAGCTAAGGAGACTAAAAAACTAAAGAGACAATTTAGGATCTAATAAAGTAAAATAATCATTTGTAAATACAAGTTTTAGGCCATGTATTTTACATTTTTAATCATTAATTTTGCAATTTTTATGTTGAGAATTACTCCCTCTGTTGTCAATTACTCCTATAAGCAAATTTTGAGTTTTTAAGTTAATTGATCCATAATATAGATCATACACATCATTAATTGAATAAATATAAAAACTTAAAATTTGGTGTGACAAAAAAATGTGAATTTAAGACGTGACGATTAAGCCCAACTGAATACATGTCTTTTCTAAAAATAAATAAAAGTGATTCGTGTGAATGTACGTTAGTTTCGCCTAATATTTAATTTTATGATTCAGATGAAGAATTGGATTTTACCTTTGGTTGGCATTCAAATGATATATGTTATTAATTATTTTATAATTTATTTTTGCATATATTAGGACTGAATCTGACTTGATTGAAGACATTACAAAATCTATATTAGATCACCAAAACACAAATGATCTTTCATGTGATTTCATAATCGAAGAAAACTATTGGAGCATTCATTCTTTAATAAAGCTTGATTCAACGGACGTTCAAAGCATTGGAATTTGGGGCACGGGGGGCATGGGTAAGACAACCCTTGCTACTGCTTTGTTTCAAAATATCTCTTATCAGTATGAAGGCAGATGCTTCTTACGAAATGTGACAGAAAAATCAAAAAGACATGGAATCAATTACATATTCAACAAACTTCTTTCCAAGTTACTAAGGGAAGAAGATCTTGATATTGACACTCCAAATGTAATACCATTCATGATCAAGAGAAGACTCAAACGCATGAAATCATTCATTGTACTAGATGATGTACATAATCCAGAACTTTTGCAAAACTTGATTGGAGTAGGACTTGGTTGGTTAGGATCTGGTAGCACAGTCATTGTGACGACTGGGGATAAAAATGTGTTGATTAGTGGAGGAATTGACAAAATTTATGAGGTTAAGAAGATGAACTCTCAAAATTCACTTCAGCTTTTCAGCTTGAATGCTTTTGACAAAATCTCACCTAAGCATGGATATGAGGAACTATCAAAAAGAGCAATTGATTACGCCAAAGGCAACCCTTTAGCTTTGAAAGTAATGGGATCATTGCTTCATTGTAAAAGTGAAATAGAATGGGACTGTGCATTAGCTAAACTGAAAAAAATTCCAAACAACGAAATTGATTCTATATTTAGAATGAGTTTTAATGAATTGGATGAAACAGAGCAAAATGTATTTTTGGATATTGCATGCTTTTTCAAAGGACATAAAAGGAATATCATAACAAAAATATTAAATGAGTTTGGATTCTTCGCTGATATAGGGATAAGTCATCTTTTAGACAAGGCTCTTATAAGCGTTGACTCTAAAAATTGCATACAAATGCATGGCTTGATACAGGAAATGGGAAAACAAATTGTTCATGAAGAATCGCCTATGAATCCCGAACAACGCAGTAGATTATGTGATCCTAAGGAAGTTTTTGATGTATTGAAAAGTAATAGAGTAAGAGAATGCTACCCTCACTTTCCTTCCTAGCCATTTTTTTATATACAGAAAATGCAATTACTACAAAATACTAACATTGAGATTTTTTTTTTCTTCCAGGGGTCTGGGAATGTTGAAGCCATATTTTTAGATGCCACTGAGTACACACATGTATATTTAAGACCCAAAGCATTTGAAAAGATGGTAAATCTAAGGTTACTAGCTATTCAAGATCATAAGGGAATTAAATCTATATGCCTTCTACACGGTCTTGATTTTTTGCCAGAAAATTTGAGATATTTTCTATGGGATGGATATCCATTGAAATATCTGCCGCCAACCTTTTGTTTTGGAATGCTTGTGGAGCTTTCCCTGAAAGAAAGCCATTTGAAAAAACTTTGGAATGAAGTACCGGTAAGCATGATCCAAGTATTAATTTATTATGAAACTCTTTTTTTGTTTGATAAATAATTAAGTAACTTATAATGGAAAGTGAAAGTGTCGTCTATTATGGTTCCATGGTAGTTTTCGACGTTTCTTTCAAGTTTTTATAACTTTTTTCTTGAAAACATCTAGAGTTTTGGTTTTAGTCGATGTAAAATTATTTTTTTGGTTGTAGTCTTTGCAAATATTTTTTATTTTTGGTCCATGCATTTTGTTTTAGTCATTGCAAAATTGATTTATATTGGAATCTGGTCATTGCAATATGTATAAAATATTTAATTTTAGTCCTTCAAATCAAAGACTCAAATGAGTATATACAAATGAGCTGAGTTTGCAAGAACTAAAACCAAACACAAATGATCAAAATCTAAAATTCTATGTTTGCAAAGACTAAATTTTTTAACAAGGACAATAAAAAACTAGTTTTGCAGGTTTTAAGAGTATATTTAAACATCTTTTTAGGTAGGTTCTTGAACATTTTCTTTTACGTTAAGGTTTTTTTAACATTTCAGAATTTTCATATATATCTTATTTTAATAAATATTACATTAAAAACATAAAATCACATTTATTGTGTGACGATTTTCTTTAATATTTATAAAAACAAAAAGAAACTTTTAAAATGTGATACTATCCAGCGAATATGAGACATAAGGTAATCTAATTTCTCGATTTGTCCATTATTCAAATAAAAAAACCCTTTTCTAAAAACTAATTAATTATCTTATTTAATTATGATTTTCAGAAAATAAAATTTATAAATATCAGAATTGATATTTTGAATTGATTTTGCCTTACAAATACGGATACCCAACATTACTTGGGGACTAACTTGTGAAATCGGTAGAATTTCTCGAAAAGAGGAATGCTATCAACACTCTCTTTTTAACACTTTCTCTAGCACTCACTCTTTATTGGGTGAAATCAATATAGAACCTACACTTTGGAGAGATACATTGATTTCACCCAATAAAAGAGTGTGTTAGAGAGAGTGCTTTAAGAGAAAGTGTTGCTGAAATTTCTCCAAAAGAAAATGTTCTAACTTTGAAGAATTGTATTTTGTTACAGAATTTGCCCAAATTAGAGAAAATTGACCTGAGTGGCTCCAAAAAGCTGAAAGAGTGTCCTAATGTGTCTGGTTGCCCGAATCTAAAATATGTAATCCTTAAAGATTGTGAACGTATGCCTGGAGTTGATTCATCAATTTTCCAACTCCAAAAGCTTGAAGTTTTAGACGTGTCTGGATGTGCGTCGCTTAAGAGCCTTTCCAGCAACACTTGTTCACCAGCCCTTCGTCAATTCAATGCTTCGTATTGCATCAATCTCAAAGAGTTCTCCGTCACATTTACTTCTGTTGATCGTTTGGGTTTGAGTTTATCAGAGTGGGATGAGAATGAACTTCCATCATCAATATTGCATACAAAAAATCTTCATACCTTTTCCTTTCCAATCAGCGATTGTCTTGTGGATCTTCCTGAAAACTTTTGCAATAATATTTGGCTTATGAGTCAACGGAATCGTGAACATGACCCTTTCAACACCTTAGATAAAATACTTTCTAGTCCTGCCTTCCTGTGTGTAAAACAGTTAACCTTTTCTGATATTCCTATCTTGTCTAAAATCCCAGATAGTATCTCCTTTCTATTGTCATTAGAGTCTTTAACACTGGATGGTATGGCCATTAGAAGCTTGCCTGAAACCATTATGTATCTTCCCCAACTCAAACACGTTGATATTTTCAATTGTAAATTGCTTCAATCTATTCCAGCCCTTTCACAGTTCATTCCAAATCTGGTTATCTGGGATTGTGAATCTCTTGAGAAAGTGTTGAGATCAACGGATGAACCGTATGACAAACCCAATCTTTGTTGTCTTGTGCTCCTTAACTGCACAGAATTGGATCCACCTTCATACCAAACAGTTTTGAAAGATGCTATTGATGCTATTGATGCATCTTTATACGATGATATTATTTGGCATTTCTTACCTGCTATGCCTGGCATGGAAAATTGGTTCCATTACTCTTCTACACAAGTTTCTGTCAGTCTTCAGCTTCCTTCTAATTTATTGGGTTTTGCCTACTACTTGGTTCTTTCTCAAGCAGAAATGGAATTTAGTGTATGTTTTCGATGTGAGTGCTATTTGGACGACAGTTCAGGTGAAAGGATCTGTATAACAAGTGTGACAAGAGACACCTTCACTTTTCCCTGGTTAGAAACTTCATTCCACATGACCTCGGATCATTTGGTTTTATGGTATGATCCACAAATTTGCAAGCAGATAATGGATGAAGTTGAACTAACAAAAGCCAATAGTGAGGTGAACAGCACCAGTTACAATCCAAAGCTTACATTTAAATTCTTTATTGATGAAACTTCATATGATGAGGTAGCCATAAAAGAGTGCGGGTTTCGCTGGATATATCAAGACAAAACAGTTTCTTCAACAATTTCTGAATCCCATGATGAACAAGAGATTGTGTCTTCATCAGAATTTCAATCCAATAAGCAAGAAGAAATAGTTCCTCCAACAAATTTTGAATCAGATGATCTAGAAGAAACAATTCCTCCAAGAAACAAATTAAATCTAGACATCGTTGGAACACCTCCGTCAAACCTAGAATTAGATGAAACACATGATTTGAGGTACATAATCTTCCTATCACTCATTATACTGATAATTTGGGGACTAAATTCAGTTTAGAGGCTCCGTTCCCTTTTATGTTACTGCAAAATAATTCTTTTTATGTACAGGTGTTCACTTGAAGAGCTCATGCACCACATGAACACCACTTGGTTTGGTTCCACAGAAGAAGAAAGCAACAGCTGAAGATCTCAATATAGCATGTTTGAATTCTGAACTCAGTGGAAACTAATTTTCAAACAAGTAAGTTGTTTGTGAGTTTGCTTCTACTTCTAGCACTATCATTCACAATTTATTTCTTGCTCACAATTTCTAAAGAACGTGTCTATTAAAAAGGATTTCTTTTTCACCCTCATCTAAGTTCCTTCTAACATTTATTTATATATTAGATTTAGGATTATTTTTTAACTATATTTCATTATCGTTCTTATTAAATTTTCATGAATATATCTTGCTTTGAGGTATTATAGCAGAGTGAATAGAATCTGTAGTTAACTCATTATCAAACCAACTAATAAAAGGATTGGGATGAGACAGGATGTCTCAGTGAGTTCCACCTATCCTAGGCTGTAGGCAATCTCAGGGGAAACCTACGACCGCCATCTGACTATACTCAATCTATTTCGGGTTTATACAATTCTTCTGAATATCTGGACGATTGGGGGAAAACTAGGATCGTCAACTGTATTCTATCATAAGTCTGTCCTAATGTATAAACGTATTTATATTCTGCTTTCATTTTAATGTTAGAGAGTTAGCGTTGAACAAACATTATTATCTGGGTTCATTTTACAGAATGCATCCCGAATGGAGTAACTCCGGTCAACATCCCACTGCTATCTGGTGAAAACTCCTATCTAAGGCTAGTCACCGGAACTCCTCTGACTGCGTGTGGTTTACCATCTACGATAAACCCATCCAACGAAACCTGGAGCCTGCGAGGGACACGGATTATTATTATTAAGTCTTTCTATAACATATGTCTAATATGTCCTGATACTCTGTAAATATATCTAATCATATATATAATAGTAGGTATCAAAGTTACTATAAAAATCATGACCATGTCAACTTGCATCCATAAAAATCACATCTATCACACATGCAAAACTTTGAAATTGTGTGCATGAGTACTTCCAAAGGGGAATATATTAGAATTGATATGCTAATGGTTTGAAAATTCTTGCATCATTTGGACACACTAACCAATAACATAGGATGAGTTGGAAAATGAAAGTTAAACAGAGTGTTGGTATTCTTTCTATAATTTTTGAAGGCGCTCTGCATATTTTATGTATGTAGAGAAATGTATATTTGACATCAACATCATATATTCATACCTTTTTTGTTATATATTCTTTTTTCAATGTCCTCGTAATGAGTTATTTTTGGGACCCGTTTTCTGTTAGGAAGGAGTAATATTGAGCTTGGACGAGCCCAAAGATCAGTCCATAACACACTTAATTGCTTCCGAAATCCTGCCTGCTGGTTCAAAGATCAGTCCATAAATGGTATTTCACTCAAATAATTAAGAGATGAAAAAAAGATCAAGTGCAGAAAAATAGAATGTGATGCCTTGTGATAATATCTTAGCTGATATATGCCACTGCCTCTTATTCAAACAAGGAAAACATCTTCACTTCGCTATATATTCTATCAAAGAAATTTGAAATCTCATTTTGACCATGTTAATCGCTGAAGTAGTGGATATATTGAAAGAAATGCATTTTAGTTTTTACCACTTGTTATCCAAAACAGTGAAATCATTCAGAATTATAACATGCTGCTTCTGTCTCTCATCAGTACTCCACCAGTTTTCTTCTATATGACAGTTGTTGTTCTCCAACAATGTAACAACTTAATGTAGTTTTTCAATTAAATTTTTTCCAACTTTTGCATAATTAATTTATAAAGTTTACATAAAGGCAAAGAAATCAACAGGATATACCTTTAAATAAACAATTGAACATAAATTCTAGATTTCAATTCAAACAATGGTAATTTCACTCATATTCTAAAAAAGATCAAAAGTAATAAATTGGACTTACTGCCTGATGCTTGTTTTTTTATAAGCACCTGATATATTCCTCTGTTTCCTATTCCTTACGCATCTTCAAATCTTTTGGAAGTTGCAACATATCATAACTGCACGATGTCTCCACCAAATCCAAGCAATATCAGTTTAGCATTATTTTGTGCTATGACAGATTACCACAAGTCTTCTATTCTACCGCTTCTACGTTGGATGGAGTTCCGACTTGCATCCTAGAAAGAGGAGAACTAGAAGACTTGTGGCTTTAATTTCTTTGTTGGAACAATTGTTTCCTCTTGCTCTATTTTCGACGACGATATTTTCCAAGTCACAAATTTCCCTACCTCTCTTGGATTTGCACCTTCCCCCTATATCCACAAAAACTTGATCTTCTGAAGGATATATCCAGCAAAACCCACACTATGTAATCACTACTTCTTCATAATATAGAGTTTCAACAAAGAATCTATATTTAATTTTTGGATTGTAACTGGTGATCAAATCATTAATGCATCATACCACAGAAGCACATGATCTGACATCAAGTTGATCCTTTCACCTAAACTAGTTTCTACATAATACGCACAATAGACAAAACCCAATAAATTAGGAGGAAGTTCAACACTTGCCAAAGCTTTTTTAGAATGGTAATGGAAACAATGTTGAACTTTATGGCTCATAGAAAGTAAGGTGTACCAAATACCATTTATTAATGAATAGATTCTGTATAAACTACAATCACCATCATGATCCAAGGATGCTCAATCGCCTTCATTTTCTGATATTGAATAAAACAGTCGTGCTCCAATTAGTTCAGTCCTATCAATGGCATCTTTCAAAATAGTTTCATATGAACGTGGATCCAATTTTATGAAAGTTAAATAGTAGAAAACTGCAACGAAAACTTTCATATGGTTCAACTGTTGTACTCGACAATGTCTGAACAGATTCACATTTCCACACATGTAGACATTGAATAGATTGTGGAAATGCAGACATGAATTGAAGCATTTAAGATCAAATTTCTCTAAATTTGGAAAATCTTGCAACAATATATAATGAAAGGCAACAAGTTACTACATTTATCTTAATGCTATAAATTTCAATCTTTGGTTTCAATTTTTATAAAGATAAACTTCAACTTCCATGAATAGAAAAATTTAAATACAATAACGGATACATAGATCATGCATACCATACCAGTACTCCATTCCACATTTTTGTATCACAAGCAAAGCTCCACAAGAATCTCAGGACTGTTGATGGTAGAGAATTCAATGGAAACACATTCCATTATAAATATCTGAAAGTTTTAGGTAATAAGTCAAGACCCATTGGAAGGTAGACAAAATTAATTCCCTTAAGGTCAAAAAAGTAAGCAGTCTTAGGCATGGCATGTTTTTGAATTCTTTGGAGCTAAGATTTATACATCCAATATGATCCATATCTAACAATATTTCTTCAACAACATTAGTTCCCTGATAAATGAGACTTGGAATCAATGTTAGTGTTCTGGAGTAAGTAGCATTTTTTTATAAATGCATGTTTACAGGCATATAAGTCTAGGTATGCATAAATGCTGTCAAAATATAAGTCGAGGTGTATATGATTCTCTTACCCTATTATTTGTCAATACATCATAGAAAGGTTTCATGACAAAAAAAGGTCGTGCATTTGTATGCAATTGTTTAAAGTAATTGTTATTAGTGCCTTGTCTAAAAGGTTTCTTAATCCATATCTGCATAGAAACCACGAGCATTTATTTTTCGTTACTTTGCTTCTTCCACAATCAACAACCATTTAGAAAACATGCAATGTCTAGAAATATATTTTTCTCTTTTACATCCAATTCATCATTGCTCAGTCTCAACACCCTCTGAGTTTTAGATATGGGAATCTCCTTCAGTTTCGCGAGTGCACTATTTTTGGAACGAAGAAAATGATCCTAAAACTTTCAAAACTAAAGCGATACCTTTGGCATAAGCAACTGCTTTTTTGATACCTTGCTCCGCATACCCTTGTTTAGGATGAGGTGTATTAAAAGCATATGAGCTGAAATGTCTATGGGAGTTTTGAAAGTTCATTTTCTGGACTTCATGAATTTCATCAACTCCTCCATTTATATGAACAATTATCATGCTTCCGGATCATAGCTAACCACGGCCCACCAATCAAATTTTCTAAAAGTTTTGAAGAATTCAAACCGTCGAGTACAATAAATGCTTTCATAATCTAAGTCTTCTCATAACAATATAGGGTATTACTTCGAGAGTGACAATACAAATGTCTTCCCTAAATAATGTAGAAAGAAGTCTGTTGTATATATAATGAAGTCCATGTCTTTGTGATTCTTTAGTCGCATTTTCTAAAAAGAAACTACCTTGATATTGGGAAGATACCTTGTGAAAGACAGCAGCAACAAGGGATGTTTTGCCTATGCTCCCATACCCCAAAGTCCAATGATTCTAAATTCTTTTGAATTGATTTTTATGGAAGATTCAACGTATGAATAATTTTCCTCTGGTATGAAATGAAATGTACATTCATTGGTATACTTGTGATTTAGTTTTCCAAAGACTAAAGTCTAATGTATGTATATAGGGGTGGGAAAGAGCCGAGCCGGGCTTTGGTTAAATAGGCTAGGCCTAGTTGAAAAAACTAAAGTCTAAGCTTTGACATTTTACCTGTCAAAGGTTTTATTTTAAGCCTGGTGTAACGCCCGTATTAAAAGTGTCTAGAATATTTAACACGTACGTTATAACTGATACTGGATGCATTAATCATACAATACGGAAATACAATACAAGTGTAGATCTGGATACGTGAGTCATCTCAAGTCATATATTACATTATTGATGCATAACCAGTCTAATGAAACAGGTACAAACAGTTTCATCATGATACAAGTAGCTAATATAACATAACAACAAGTAGATA
>Ga0315914_1000563_pt1 | contig 48255 bp, 23 predicted proteins | sample MpolenodulesMG_FD_203920 | JGI IMG/M metagenome (GOLD analysis project Ga0315914, IMG submission 203920) | Medicago polymorpha root nodule microbial communities from Los Angeles, California, United States - elongated nodules | ecosystem: Host-associated > Plants > Roots > Nodule | place: USA...
AGAATGCTTCTGAAGTAGCGCCTCTGAAGTGGAGCGTCTGAAGTGGAGCTCCTGAAGTGGTGCGTCTGAAGTGGAGCGTCTGAAGTGGAGCTCCTGAAGTGGTGCGTCTGAAGTAAAGCTTCTGAAGACAGATTCTGGTGTAGTTAGTTAGAGGAGTTTGTTACAACATCTAGTTGTATATATACACTCCTTTGTGTTGTAAATATTAGAGTAGTTGTGTGATTCAATAAAAAACTCTCCCATTCATTGTTCCTTAAGATTTCAGTTCTTCATTTTTCTGTTAGTTATTCATCTTGCTCAAAACAGCTTATTTTCATAAGCACTTTCGCTGCGCATAGAACAGAGTGATTGTTCTAACAGTTGTTAGTCTTGAACCCGTATGGACATATCCTCGGTATTCAGTTCGTAAATTTCTTACAAAACCTCCTTTTGGAACAGATGTTAATTTTCTGGAATCTATACTCGTTTTCCTTCATTTTCGACATAGATTTCTTTGGATTTGATTCACTATTGGTACTTTAAAGTGTGTTGCAAGTTTGGAAAAACAACAATTGTCATGTTTTTGTATCAGTCTCCGTGATTTTACCTGAATGGTTGGTTTTGAATTTTGATGTGGGACCAATTGGAATATGATCATATATGAGTTATGTATTTGTAGTAAAAGTTTCATAATTTTTTGAAGTCTTATGACTCTGCATTCATGATATGTTCTGTCAAAGAAATTCTGTTGTGTAAATGTGTAAGTGGGGAAGATTCTGAATTGCTGGTTTTGAATTTTGATATGTGACCAGTTAGATTGTGTTAGTTACATCTATACTATATATAAAGAAAACTACCCTTTTCGGCACTTTTGGGTTGGATTTTTCTTTCTAAAAATACCCTTAATTTTCAATACAAATAACACATGTAACAAATAGATAAGAATAAATTTAAATATTAAAACAAACTTATCAAACATGAGCAAAAAATAATGTTAAAGATTGGACTTTTAATCCTCTAAAAAAAATATTAGTAACAAACGTGGGCAAAAAATAATGTTAAAGATTGAACTTTAAATCCTCTAAAAAAAATATTAGTAACAAACGTGAGCAAAAAATAATGTTAAAGATTAAACCTTAAATCCTCTAAAAAAATGATTAGTAATAAATGTGAGCAACAAATAATGTTAAAGATTGGACTTTAAATCCTCTAAAAAAATTAGTAACAAACGTGAGCAAAAAAAATGATAAAGATTGGACTTTAAATCCTCTAAAAAAAGATTAGGACTCAATATTTTAGAAAAAGATTTGTTAGCACTATATTAAATATTAATAAGTAGGGTTCTCACAGTTCGTAGTTTGTTCCCGCATTGTTTAGTTTTTCTCAAACCTCTCTCAGCCCTCTGCATCAAAATTCAAAATTAACCTGTAAGTTTTTTCTTTTTCTTTCATGTTACAACTAATCAAAGTCGACTAATTTCATGGATTATTTGACTTTGCTGGTTTATAAGTGATTATGATTCAAATTGTTTACGTAACAATAATTGGATAGTAATTTCGAGTTTGAGTGATGAATCCGCTCTACACTCTTCAATTGCTTTCTTTCATAGTGTTATTTGTTTTGAGTAGTCAACTACATGCACATCAACCACTGTTAAGAGACCTAACAACAGCTACAACAAAGAAAATAAATCAAACCCCTAACACAAAAACCTCTAAGAACTTATCCATGATTATTAAATAAAATCAACCAATGGTATAGTTTATAGAGCAAGCCATTCTATTTGATTTATTGTGATGGGTTGGAATTAATGTTTAGAAATCATCTACGATTGGAGTTTTTAGGTTCTCTTTAATTTTTGTGTGAACCATAAACTCTATTTTTTGTGTTTACAATTTGGATAAAGTTTGTTGCCTTAATTCTAGGTAAACAAAATATTGTTTTTTTTTTAAGGAAAATATTGGTTTGTTAAAAAATTGTAACAATCTTTATTTGCGGTTAAAAAAACATAATCGATACAATGAAACAATAGAAGTACATAATTACAAGTTATGTGGAAAATCACGTAAATTATTATTATAGAACCAATTGAAGTGATCACATAATAATAAGGTCACCATAACCGAAATACATAATCATATCGACTGTACGAAATTAATTTTTTCCAATCGTATCGACCAATTCATAGGTTAGACTTATATTCATTTTTTTGGTCTAACCACCATTAAAATATTGGTTTGTTTTTTTGAAGGAATTAAAATATTGGTTTGTTGTTATGGTTTGCTACTTTGGATGGAAATATATTGTTACAAGTATTTTTTTTTTCTTAAAAAAATTTTGTTACAGGTCTTTTTGATCAAGGACCGTGTCTTCAATTTGAAAAACCAGTCCCAAAAACCAATAACAACTTAAATAGAACGATTTGACAAAAAAATAAAAATTGAACGATACGATTTGAAAAAAACTCGGCGTTTGCATCGACGCATATATTGCTGAATCAATCTAAATACAATTTAATTCCCTTCCACCATGGATCTCCCAATCAGAAAACTATGATAGTGTGGTTTTTTTTTATATAAAGAGAGTCGATGGTTTTTTTAATTATTAAATAAATCATTATTTTTTTACTATTTAATCTTAACACTTATTTGTTTTGGCGACATGTCACACATCTATGGCTTGAAATTGGGTAAATAGAGCACACCTAAATGAAACAATGATGAGTGACACTATTTGGACAAATATCACATCTTAATAATATAAATGTAAAGAAAGTATGCAGGCAAACCCTAGATCAAACCCTAGGGATGCTCATGCCATTTTACTAAGTTGCCCTCGTCTTGGCGCCAAGCTGCAAGGTGGCTCTGCTATTTAAACGGGTGCCTACATTACTCAATCAATTCATGCCATCTGTTAATTCATGCCATTTGTGACGTTTTGTGTCGTCTGGGCGCCAAGGTTCAAGGTGGTTCTGCTATTTAAACGGGTGCCTACATTACTCAATCAATTCATGCCATCTGTTAATTTATGCCATTTGTGAAATGTTGATATGTTAATTCATGCCATTTGCCTGTTGGTTTCAGGTTTCAAGATGCTGCACACAGTTATTGTTACACGTGTTTCAATGGTTGCTCAGAGTTGTGCCTTAAATAGTGATGAAGATGTGGTCATTCAATTACAAAACCATTCATTCACAGTCTCAGGCAGGTGTTCAAACAATGTCAAGGTTAGATGGGTTTAGTATGTATGCGAAGGATCGTGAAGCACATGCTGCAATGGTGTCCACAAAGGGTGAGTTTTTTTTTTAGTGAATCATCTTCAAAATTGTGAGTTCTTGTGATATGACTTTTTTTTTGTCTACTGCAGTTCGTGTCAACTCTGGTCCAGAGGTTGAAAGAAAGGCTAGGGAAGGCTTGGTTAACATGAGGACATTTCATATGGAGTATGATATTTGCAGCGTGAGTGTTTTTCTATTTTTGAAGTTTATTGGTGCTCATGGTTTATATGATGTCTGATTTATGTTAGTTTGGTTTTTTCTTTATGCAGAGAAAGGGTAGGCTGCCTGCATACTTCTCAAGGCTGTTTGGTCTCCAAGTTGCTCCGTTTGTTTTTTTGCGGGATCCCAAGGGCAATGAGATTGAGGTGGCTATTGTGAAGAGAAATGGAAGGGTGTACTTTGGTGAAGGTTGGTCCTTTCTCCAAGTTTATTATGGCATTACTACTGCGGCTTGGATCACTGTCATTTTTGCGAATCGGCATTTGTTTCTGATAGAGGTAAGAAACATGCATGGTGAGGAGTTCACATATCCTGAAAATAATCCACCTTAGAGAATGGTCTTGCAGAATGACAAGGCAATGGCGTACAGGAACTCTTCTATTCCTTATGGTCCTGTTGCTCATTTCCTTCCCACCAGCTTCTATCACACTATTACCAAGGAGCTGACAGTGTCTGATGTGTCGTCTGGGGTGTTGGTAAGTTTACGGTTAAAACTATTGTGAGTTGGTTTAATATTAGGCTATTGTGCTGTATTTTGACATCCATTGTCTTCTTTTTTTGGGAACAGAAGATGGGTTGGTTGGGGTTTTGCCAAGCTGCATTTCCTGTGGAGAGGACTGCGTTGACATGCATTGATTTCCTTGGCTATGCGTGGACGCTAATGATGGATTTCTGTCACGATGAAGATGTGTCATGTGTTTTTTTCGATGAGTGGCCGGCGCTCTGCACTGCCCGTAAGCTGGCGGCTGGAACCAAGGTCAAGTTTGGTGTTACCCAAACTGCCAACAATAGGACTGTTTTCATGTGTCCCCCTCCAATGTTGGTTCTCCGGACTACGGTGCCTCCTCCCGCAAGCACCTGTGAAGATTTGCTGGCTTTTCGAGTCGAGCAGTATTTCTGGGCAAATTAGATGTGGGATGTGGTTGTTTTATGGGTGGGATGTTGTGCTTGCTGTGAACATCGGTATGTTGTGATGTTGTTTTGACGATTTTGTTTGTTGGGTAGTCGTCGAAGTTCATTTCATGTTTGTTTTGTGTTGTATTATCCATTGTAATGTTTCCTTCCTTGGAGGACTTGATGTAATGGTGCTGTGTTATTGTGTTAGTAATGTGAAGTGTTGTGCTATGTTAATTAATTTTTCCCCCCTTTGTATGACTCTACGTATTTCCCACGATAAAATTGAAATGGGTTTATATCCAGTGTAGACATGAATATGCAATGCAAGCATAACTTATTAGTAAAAGTTAAGTGATTTTGAGTTAATTAAAGTTAAATGAGTTTCAAAGAGGAGCTCAGTGGGACATCACAATGATGCATACATATAAGAAATAAATGTGGCAAATATGAAGTTGAAATTGTGTAGGTTGTTATTGCAAAATAAACTTGAGTAGACATTGTTTCGGTGCGTCGTCTTATTTGTTATTGCAAAGTAAACGTAAGTAAACATTGTTTGTTCATCTTCTTTGTCCATATTAATTGGCGTATGGGGTGGTTGCCATTGTACTAATACATATGATCCCTTATTAAAGCCTCTAAATTGCAATCCTAAAAAATTATGTCCTTTTTTTTTTGTTGCGTTTGGAATCATTGCTTGGGAAGTATTGTTTTTTTATATGGGATTTGCGCTGATGTCACTGGTTTTGTCTTTTGTTCTCAGCATAGTAGTTCTCTCTGTAGCTAGGGTACTCATCATCAAGTAGTGCACTCATTTTGCATTGGAACTAGGGTATGATTGGGAAGAATAACATGCAGCTGGCATGGTGGTTTTGTGGTGTTCCATGATGGCTGCCTATTCATTTCATCAAGAATGGGTATATGATAAGTTGTTGTTTCAACTGCTTATCAAGTGGTTAGAGATGCATATCTCTAGGTGTGTTGTTCACTATGGCAGCTCAATTATCTTTACAATTAGAATGTGGTATTGGGGTCTGGGATAATAAATGTTATGCTGCCGGTTTTTTGGCTGCCGCATGCTTGGGTTTTAAATGTGCTGTCTGCATGTTGTATATCCAATTGTGGGATCATTTTCTCTCACCAGGGGCGGCACAGTGAAACATGTGTTCTTTACTAGATTTTTTTACCATGTGTCATGCGGTGGTTGGTGTTCAGATATATGTGCCTGCACACAGCCAACCTATGACCATCATTAGTGTTAGTTGTTATATGAACTTGAGGATATATGTGGATATTGCGAGAGCATGTGTGGGATACGGCCAATGACAACCTTTTGTGGCAGTTCCTTATAGTTCTTTTGTAATTATGAACCTTTTGTAAGTACTGAACCAATTGGATGCAGAGAGGGTCCATGTGTTTATTGCACTAACATTAGTAGAACTAAGCCTCGTGTGCATTAGCTATGATGTGTTTATTTAACCAAGGTGTTTTGTGCTTTTAGTATGCCATGCAACTTTATTAAGTGATAGTTATAAACCCTTGCCCTTTCTTCTCCACACAGAGGCTCATTTAACTGTAGGCTGGTGCAACTTAGGAAATTTGCTTAAGGTATTTGAAGGTCACAAAATGTCTGTTCACGGAGGAACAGGTGTGAGAGATGACTTGATGGTTGATGCGGATGGGATTCTAACTCTATCAGGTGTTGTTGTTATTTGGATGCCTTTTTCTTTCATATTAAGACATTAGGGATGCAGTCCTTCTCTAAAGCTGTTTTGTTGGTTATTTCAGTTGCAGATCTTGGAGCTGTTGGTGGTTATGCTAGGACTAATGACAAGCATGATGGTCAGGACGTGTCCATTGAGAGAGGAATTGTGTTGAAAGGTGACTGTATGGAGAACATGAGGGGGATGCTGACTTTGGCAGGTTTATTTTTCCTTGGCTACCATTGTGCTACTAGTGCATGCAGTGGTTTTTTTTTTTATGCTTATCTAACCCTCGTAAGATTGTGTCTCACTTACAGACCTTGGAGTTGGATGTGGTCTAGCAAGATACGAGGCTTTGATGTATAAGACATATTTTGTTGACTTCGATACTGCATGTGTGAGTGATTATTGTACCAAATCAGGGTGTTTATGCTTTCTATATATCAATGGTTTTCATTTTTTTATTTGTTGTATGATTTGCGTATTGAGTTGTGGTGTTAATGTCGCAGGCTAGATGTAGGTTGACTGCATGTTTTGTCAAGGATTATGGTGCATTTGTTGAGGACTATGTGATGCTGCGTGATCCACAAAACAATGAGATCGAAGTTCACGTTGAAAAGCAACAGAACAAATTTTACTTTAGGGATGGTTGGTATGGCTTGAAGGATTTCTACCGCATCAGTGTTGGTGCATGGGTCGACGTTACTTACGAGAGCCCAAAGTTGCTTACGATGGTTGTGCAAAATAGATTTGGGGAGGAAATCATCTACCCCACTCAGAACTCCCCTATTGTTGCGAAGTTGGATCGTCGTATCATCGACGGTGGTTTAGTGCATTTTCAGTGTGCAACGACTGTGGTCTTGACTTCGTCTGATGCGCACTCTGGATTTTTGGTAATTTATAGCTTTCCTTTCTAGCTTTTTGATTCCGATGTTTATGTGTGGTGATATACGATATTTTGGTTGTAAGTCGTTGTTGTTGATTAAATGTATGTTTTTGTAATTACGCAACAGATGCTGCCGTGGCTAGGATTCTGTCGACAGGTCATGCCCCCTAATGACACTGAGATCACAGTTATTGACTATTTGGGCTTTGCATGGAGGTGTGACTTCAAGTTTATCCAGCAGGACAAGGATCTTGCCTGCAGGATTGGGGGAGACTGGGGCAAAATTAGTAGGTCGCGTGGTTTTGTGGAAGGCCGTCGTTTGGACCTTGCCGTCACTAAGGAGAAAGACAATGACACGTTGTGGTTGAGATATGTTCCTGAGCCTGCCCAGAATGACGAACTACTCCGGGGAATGGAGCGAAGAATGTGGCTAACTGATGATGCTGCTTTGTTCTCCCCTCAAGGTTGTGGAGACTTTTGATGTCGAATTGTGTGATTTTCATTGGTTTATTTGATGTCCTAGCGACTCTTAACTTACTTTTGTTGTGTTTTTTGTGTTAGACGTTGACGTTGACATTGGTGCAGTCCAAAGGCATGCGGCAGAGCTGATGACGTATCGTGTGGAGTTTGAGAAAGACATTGTAAGTGCCATCGCTTGGTCTCATTCAAAGTAGTGTATGTTTATTGTGCATGTGTGTCATATTTGCAACCATAGACCAACTTACTTAACAGTTTCATGACTATAGCTACACTTAGTGTTGTACATTACTTGGGTTGCACAACAGATGACATAGGTGTGTGGCTGATATTGTGGTTTATATTTACTTCAATTTGTGTGGTTGAATCAGTCGCAAGTAAATGTTGTGATTATTTTAGGAACCTGGTTTGTTGTTTACCATGTGTTTGTGTTTCGAAAATTGACCAGTGTGTTTGGTAAGTGATTTGCACACCTATTCTTCACATGTGAGTAAGCAACATCCATTCCTTATTTTTCTGTACATATGGTCTGGAATTTTCTTTAGTGTGGTGAGTATTTGTCCTGCTTTGTTTTTGTGCATTGGTTGTATTTATAACCTATCTGGAAGCAAGGTTATTGTGGTGGTTAACTTTAGATTTGTGTTTATTACTTGCACGTCAGTCTGGTGACAACTTTATTTTGGTGTGTTTATATTGGGGCTGAAATTATTTGCGAATGTGTTTTTTTGGTTTTCAGGCAAAGGCCAGGCTTCCTCCATGTTTTGCAAAGGAATATGGTATCCACATTGATGAGCATGTAGCTCTACGTGATCCTAAAGGGAACATCACAGTCGTGCAAGTCGACAATAAGAAAGGCAAGATTTACCTCAGGCATGGTTGGCTTACATTAAGCACTGTCTATGAGCTCCAGCGGGGGCCATGGGTATACTTGACATATGTGCGGCCAAACCTTTTGGCCATGACTATAAAGGCTAGAACTGGTGTATAGGTATCCTATCCTGATAATCCATCTCTTGCCATACCGAAGTTCATTAATTCTGCGGGTGAAGTTTGTCTCGTGCAATTTTTCGGCACATGTGTTAAGATACTCACCGCATATGATGTGGAGTCCGGTTACTTGGTATGTAGAACCTAATTGTATTTTTTCTATATATTATGTGTGTATTTTCATGTTTGCCAAGTTTATCGATTGATAATCCATAGCATATACAGATGCTGCGTTGGAATGGATTTTGCCGAGATGTGTTTCCAACTCAAGAAACTACACTTACTATTGTTGATTCGTTGGGGTTCAATTGGAAGTGCGGGTTGGAGTTTGTAATGGATAACAAAGCTATGTGGTGCAGAATTGGCGGAGACTGGGGGATCATTTGTGCTGCACATAACTTGGCTGAGGGGAATGCTCTAAAGCTTGCTGTTATTCGTGAAAAGGATGATGTGGTTATTGTGTTCAAACAGATAGCTTTGCAAGGAATTCGTAAGCAGTATGTCAAGCCCCTTGATCCAATTGGTGGGAAGTGTGTGTTTCAGGTTAATCAATATGTAATGTGATTTCCTTCAACGAATTAGAAGACCTATCTTTTTGCCGCCGAAACTGTGGTTGGGTCTGATGCAGCGTTCATCCGATGCGTTGATCTATTTTGGTTTATCCTTTTCGGATCTGGATTTTATGTGTTGTTCTTTCCTTCCATCAGTAAGAATTATGTTTTGGTTTGGCGGCATGCACTGCGATGCAATTGTTTCCCCGCCTGTTAGTTGTATAAATATTATGTTTCTTTTTGGATTAAATCATTTGCATTTTGGGTTTCAACCGTTTGTTGCTATACTTAGAGTCCATACCTAGATTGAACTTTGCTTCACCCCCAAGAAATCGTTATATGTCCATTCATGTATACTGAGTATTGATTAGTTCGTCTCAGTTAATCTCCTATCTGATTGCTATAGTTGGTAATTTGAATTTGGTTTGATGTTCATGTTTCGCGGTGAGATAACATGTCGCTGGTAGTTCTATATTGTTACAACCAGTCCTATATTAACTGTCGTTTTGTGTGCCACGATGCCTATATTTTATTAGAACAAATCGATGTGTGTATCCTGATGGCTTGCGTACTCTGAATATTTTTGCGCTACGCTTGATCCGGCTATATCATTTGCCCTTTTTGTGGGCTGCTTCGTCTAATATAATGGTGTCATAAACGAAAACATGTCATGTGTATGGTGCGTGATGTATTTTGATCGAAGTAAATGTCCTTCGCAGTTAAAATGAATGATGATATCATCAGATTTGGGTTTGTTCTTCTCCCTTTGTACAACATTTCAATAAAAGAAGATTCATTTGACTGTGAAGTTGTGTGATCATAGGTTATTTTTTTCCTGGATTATAAATAAGAATATCCCTGATACTTTATCTGTGCTATGATCTTGATGAGGTCGTGCCCGTAAAATCTTAAGTGCTCTCTTTGGAGACTGCATTCCCTAGCAATGTTGTCCCACTGTACGAGATAGACTAGCTAATGTAGTTGTGTATCATGCAATTAGGAACTGAGATCATTATGAGATCATTCACATATGAGGTTGCTACCAAATGATGTCAGTGTACTTATATGAAGTGAATAACTATGATGAAGATGTTTGAATTTACTGTGGGTTCTATATGGAATAGTGGATGGCAGAGGTTGTATGTTTGGCGATCATGATTCTTAGTGCTCAATTTGCTCGTGCTTTTATGTTGTTTACATGATTGCAATATGCCTAGGCCACCTCAATATTTTAGACCTGGTGTGATCTTCATGCAGCATGATACAAAGGCTATTGTAGTCGTACCTATTATTTCAATGTATGGCTCTACTATGACGCATATAAGGAATGATGAAGAAGAATCTCCGTATGTTTAGCTGACATATAGGTATCATTGGTTACTTTTCCCGCATTCTTTTGCCATCTGGAGTGTGCATCATGCCTAGGACACTTAAATACTATGTAAGTGATGTCATCATCATGATTGCATGCTGCTTGGGCCAAGACAATCCGTCATCTATTATGTCATCTTAGTGAGTGCGCAGCATTTAGGATCCTGCGCAGATTGTGCCCACTTATTGTAGGTGCGCAGTGATGGACAAATGGCATGGCTGGTGATCTGCTTGCTCTTTCTTCAAGGGAATGTTTGTTTTCTGTGGAATAACCAATAACAATGCGACATGACTTTATCTCTGTATGTGCAAGGTCAATAATTTCAATTAATTCATTAGAGTATTTGCCCTGCGTGTATGTTTCACCATGGTTATAAATACAACACTTTGCACCCAAAACTACATCTGCAATTTTTATCCTGTGCATTGCTAAGTATCTGCCTTGCAAGATGATGACCAAAAGAGGTAATTCAGTGTTTGTGTTGTTTTTATTCAATCATTTTATTGCTGCACGTTTTATGCTGTTGCTTTTTGGGTTTCGCTTAGTCTTAACTTATTTGCTATTATGTTGTAGTTTTGACCACAAATTTCACTGCCATTTCTGAAATCAAGTGTGGGAAGACTGATTTACATCTGAAGGTTAGGGTGATCCATCTATGGAGTGTTCCAGATAAAGTTAACCCTGCAGAAGATGGAAGCCTCCAAATGCTTTTCCTAGATGAGAAGGTGTGGATTTGTTCTATTAACTGGAATTACGGTTTTATGTGTTTGTTGCATCTATATGTTGAAAAGTGCTTATAGATTGGATTAGGGTTTTTTGTTTGAATATAGTTGTTAAGTAGATTATGCTTTATATCTTACAGTGTGTGTAGAGGAATTGTTTTGCATGTTTTTCATCGCTGACATTGAACTGTTGGTAACAAATTATGTGTAAATTACTTTTGATTGGCTATGAAGTGTGGAAAAATTCATGCAAGTGTGAGGAAAAATCTGATCCCAATGTTCAAGGATGATATTGCTGAAGGGTGTGCTTATGTTTTTGAGAACTTCATGGTTGGGTCAAATGACCATGCTTATAAAAGTACCGACCATAAGTATAAGCTCAATTTCATGGCCTCCACAAAGGTATTCAAGGTAACTGATGCTGACATTCCTATGTCCCATTTCAAGTTCTTGCCCTTTGTGGATGTTCTGGCTGCAACTAGGGAGGATAAATTGCTTGGTGAGATATATCAATGTTTGCATTGTATATTGCTTCAAGTTCATTTCAATTTACTCTATTTGTGTTCTTATGTTGTTTGACATGGTATGTAGATGTTATTGGGCACGTAGCAGAGAGGGATGTTGTGAAAGAAACAGAGAAGAATGGCAAAAAGAACAAGGTGCTGGATTTGACTCTGGAGGACCTTGAGTGAGTTTCTATACACAGTCACAGTTTGTGGTTCGCCTTCACATTGCCATGATATCTCTTGCTCTTGGTTTGTGTTTTTAATGTTGGCTTATAGATTTGCATTTTATGACAATTTGTAGGAGTAATCGGATCCACTGCACATTGTGGGAAGATTATGCTGGAAGAATGCAACGATTCATTGATTCTCATGATTCATCGCAACCTCTAATAATGATCCTTCAGCTTGCCAAGCTAAAGAGATTTTTTGGTTGATCCCGTTTTGGTTTCATCTATAAAATTATATATTGCATTTTTTCCCCATGGCAAGTTACTGAAAGGCATGTTAGAATGTAGTTTATCTTTGTGTGGTTGTGATTCAGGTGTCATGGGAGTGTCTAATGCTTTCTATGGAACCAAGATGCTGCTAAATGCATAAGACAAGGTATGCAATGTTTTTACTGGTATGTATTTTCATCCATGCCCCACTGCTATGTTTATTTGTAAAATGGTGATAATTCTTTGAAATGTGCAGGTTAGATGAGGCTGATGTTGCACTCAGCCAAGTTATGAGTCAAATGAGTGGGCCAAACATGCCGACTTTAGCCGATGACTTGATCCAAACTCCACGGATGACCATTGAAGACCTCATTGAGTCGACAGAGGTATTCATTCATAGTATTAGGGTGCACAGCTATTTGTTATGTAAGCATATATTGTTAAGTTCGTTTGACCGTGTTTATGTTTTGCAGAAGTGTGTTGGCTCTGTTTTGGTGAGGACGTGTGAACTGGAAACTCATTTGGGATGGTACTATCAGGCATGCACAAAGTGTGCATCTAAAGTGACCACCGCTGCCGGAAGTCTTTACTGTGACAAGTGCAAGATGCCGAGGACTGCCATTCCTAGGCAAGTGCAAATAGTGTAATTTTTTCTGTGCAAAATATTTGTGTCGTTTCGATGTCCTATGCTTCATTTTCTGTAATGTTTTGTGTGCAGGTTTAAGGTCCATGTACAGGTTATTGATAACACTGGTTCCACTACCTTCATTCTGTTCGATCGGGTTGTAACTCAGTTTTTGGGTAGGACTGTGTAGGATGTACTAGATGGCATGCAGACAGTATGAACCTTTTGAATGCAGATCATTTAAGAATTACTTATATTAGTTAGCTTATTTCGACTCTGGTTGGAAATGCGTTGTCGCACTTTATCTGAACTTTGTCTTTTCCAGGATCAGAATGCCGTCTACCCAGCCGAATTAAATGCGTTCGTAGACAAGAGAATGCTCTTCAAGGTTGAAGTTAGTGATGCAAATCTATTTCGTAACTGGCACAGCTACACTGTCAAAAAAATGTCAAGTGATGATGAAATAATCAATCGTTTCCTCATTCTGCATGGTCTGAAGGTAGTAACTCAAGTTTGTCTTCATTCCTTGGTTTTAATTTTGTTCAGTTTATTTGCGATGGTCATTGTTAACCGAGTAATTGAGATCTATAAAGCAGAATAGCGGATGGGAGGACGATGCAGGCCATCATGCTGAAATTACTGAACTAGCTGATGACACTTCCGAGGTAATTATATGTTCCTATATCTACGTCGATAAATTAGTGTGTCCGTGCTTATGCGAGAATCTTTCTCTTATCGGGGGAGTTATAATCTAACTAACAATTTTGTCTGTTGGCGTAGGTTCCTGCTGAAGGTCGTGGATCGAATCAAAAGGATGAAGGTCTTATTGGAGATGCAACACCAACCAGCAAGGCGTTGGGGAAAAGGCCCCTTGCTTCTGCTGCTGACGGGCTTCCCGCAGTAGTATTTGAAGGCGGGGAGGGATCAACCACTAAAGATGCAAAGATGCCTTGCCTAGACATCCAGTAGTATAGCTACTCTGTTGTTAATGTTTGTTGGTGGTCCTTTTGAAGTTATTAGTAGTTGAAGTTTATTTTCTTCGTTTTCTGGTCGTATTTTGTTGTCGTCCTCTCGAATCTATTATGTACTGATGCAGTCTGGAATGCTATCTTTAACTTATCGATATGTTGATGTATTTTGCCTTTGTTGATGTATTTTGCCTCCTTGAGTACTCCTCTATTGATGTACTGAATTGTTAATTTGGGCTGGAGGAGAGTACTCTTGCTCTATCCTTAATGTTATCTACTTCAATCTGTTTAGTTATGGAACATTTTTATGTTTAGCTATACCTTCACAGACTCTTCCTTATATATATATATATAAGAAGCTAAATATATAACTACATATAAAATATATATACGTGGATGTATAGACACACACACACACACACAAATATATACATGTGTGTGCATGCATATGTTTACCTGTTCGTCGTTTTCTTATGTAGTGTTCATATACGTTGACGATTATAGGTTACTATTGTCAAGGCAAAAATTAGCCACTGTGATATGATTATCCATACTTATCTCATTCAAAGTCTACCACATTTTGTGCGAAATAGGCAAGACGATTGCATATTATTGTATGTCTGTTACTATGGATACCGTTTAGAGTATGTGTCGTATTTTATTAAATGTTTGACCATCATCGGCGGACTGTTTTTATTGTTACAAGTTTTGAATCGTATTGTTGCGCACGTGATTGTATACACACCATAGTTGACCGACTGCATGTGTGTTCTAATCTTGATGCAACGGGAACTAAATCGAATAGTCTAAAACATATATTGGAGCTGATATGGTCCTCCAGTGTAAAATGAGTATGATGATAAGATGCAACATCAATGGCATCGTTTAGAATCAATTCTAACACAGACGCTCGCATTCATCCAGACAATTTTATGCCAATCAATCCAGTTTGGATTTAACAGTAAAGTTCTTCATCGAATGAATATATGGCAGTTATGTTCATCCAATGACCGTGCTTAATGTGTGCCGCGTACATTCTTATCGACGATTTCATCTGTGACAAGCACAGCGCTTGATCTATTATCAATTTTCGGTGGATTTTGCACTCAATTGTGGAGACATTTATTTGCAATTTATGTCATGCTTTTCTATAGACTATAGGGGGAATCTATTGATTTCTGCACCTATTTTCTTTGTTGGGATCCTCAAAAAGGAAAACCTGATGTAGGGTGACACCATATATGCTGCTAATTATGACCCCTACAACGTCACCTCTTATAAATAGATAATCCACTTCTACATCATATCCTGCATGTCCTGGCAGCATTTTTATACCAATTTATTTCATTGAATGATTCTCTTTCCGTGTTTCTTATTGTATAATATACAGCAACTAACAAGGTGTTCATTCATTGTAAACATTTGCTTGTGATGGACAGTGTTCGTAAGAGACATTTGAATGTCTCACAGATTGATCGTCCTCAAGGACAACGCCTTAGGTTACTCCAAGGGCGCATGACTCCTTTGTCCGATGTCACAAACAGTGAGTTTTGCATGTTTCTTCCAACATATTTTCAGCATCCTTTGCATTATGTTAATTAGTACCTGTTATGATGTGGGTTTCCTTTACAATCTAGCACTTTCTTCTCCCACTGCTGAAGATCCACCATTGAAGAGGATAGGCATCAGAGTTGATTCTGCTGCAATTCCATATGGCAGCAGACAGTGTTTCAGCCTGGATGGTACTACTATCCGTCAATCAGGTGGTTGTGCAAGTGGTTAGTCTTTTTGGTCCAGTTCATATGCTCCTTTTACCTTCTCTTCCGTCAAGACCTTGATTTAGTTGTCGCATACATTCGGCCATCAAAGATCAGGATCATCAGTTTTTCTGCTAACTATTTTGTTTCATCTTTACTGCTTGCAATTTTCATTCTCTCAGTTCTTTGTGCAATGTTTCTCTCTTCTTTATTAGGCATGCAAGGAGCTCATAAAGAGATTGGACGGGTTCGGTGTGACCATCATTTGCGTCCTAGTAAATACACACTGAATAAGAGGGAGCTTATTCATCATTATCAGGTCGACGATAATTCTGTTCCATCATATGGTGGTCAACCTGTTGTTAGTAGTACTGGTAACGGCTGTAGTTTCTTTTATGGATGCTTTATAGTTTTTGTGTTATTTTTCTGGTCTACAACTTCATCGAAATTTATGTATGGCAGTCGTTGAGCGTGGTTTGGGGATGAATGAGTTCATTTATCGGTCTCATAATAAGGAGCATGTTGTGCAAATGAATCATGGTATGGTCGTAGTCATAGTGTATCAAAGAATGAATGGTCTTTCTACGTTTAAAATATCTCTAATTAACTGTCGTTGTTGTGTGTCAATAACTACTTAAGAGATTGCAGATTATGCTGTATATGAGGCCAGTCTTGAGAATTATGGTGCAACCTTTAATTCAGGCGAGTTTCTGTCGGGCGGTTTATCTGTTTATTACGTACGCAGTGCAAGAAATATGAGTTTAACTTGTGTGAATTGTTTGTTTCTGAAATGTTTTATGCATGCACATCTCAATGAGTTTGTTTGTTGAATGTCGTTGCAACTGTTGTCCTGCTGAATGTCTGTTGTCTCCTTTGTGTGCAGAGATTATATCTGACTCTATTTCATATGGGTTGCATTGCCAAGCCTATGCAGTGCAAGAAGATATTCCATCTTCTTCATCTATGGGTTTCCCCTCTATTCACAGCAATTGTAATATTTGTGTCCTCTTTTCTGTGTATATTGCAATCTTTATGTCGTTTCTGTGTGATAAATATGCATCAATATTTATGTTTGTCAGCTATTGATCATGGATTCAGACACAGTGACTTGGTTTGTAGTTTGAATCACGAGGACACAGATATACCAATGAATCAAGGTATCATTTTGATGTTTCTTGCTATTTGCATTATTCAAATGATTAATCCTGTTGCGTGTCTCTATTGTAATCCATAAATGTTGTGTAACACAAACCGCAGCAAATAGTGATGGTCTTTTCTCTGATGCGAATATGGATGTCTCTGATGTGCCGATTAACTCAGGTGAGGCTCTTCGAAGCATTTTACGTGTTTATTAATTCAAAGTTGCCTCGAATAGGTGCTTCATCTATTATAGATTTCATAATTTTGAGATGCGATGTGAATGGTTCATAGAGGATATTTTGGTTAATGAATCTTCTCGCAGTTGTTGCGATAGTTAATTTTAATTATGATCTTTGTGTATAGGAAATGAAGTCGAACGAATGTCACTCACTTATACGTGCCATAGCTATGCAGACCAGCCAGATGCTTCGTCGCCTTCGGGTTTGTTTTCTTCTTTAGTGATCCATTTGTATGGCGGTTGGTCTCTTTGTTTTTCTATTATATATAACATCGATGTTTACATTTCCTAGCTGTTACGGATGGGTTCGGAGACAATGACTTGGTATGTAGTTTGAATCACGAGGACCAAGATGTACCAGCGAATCAAGGTATGGTTGTCATGTTCTTGTCGTTTGTCTTACTTAGAAGTTTTTATTTGCTCAATAACTTTACTGTAATACCCACCTGATGTGTGACTGTAAACTTCATAAAAAACAGGTGGTCCATTTTATGATGACAATATGCATAACTCTGATGCACCCATTAACCCAGGTGAGGTTCTGCAAACCATTTTCCGAGTTTATGGGATCAAAACTGTCTCAAATAGGTGGTCCAACCATTATAAATTTTGGATTTTCCTAATGGGGTGTGAAGTTGTTATGCGAAGATTTTGTTGAAAGAAGTTTCTCACAGGTGTTGTGATGCTTAATTTTAGTTGTTTTCTTTGTGTGTAGGTAGTGGAGTCCAACCAATTTCAGTACCAAATGGGTGCGAAACCAATGCAAACCAGTCAGATATTTCATCGTCTTCTGGTTGGTTTCCTTCTATGTTTATTCATTTGTGTGCCTGTCGATATCTTTGTTTGTCTATTTTATATAACATTACTATTCGTGTGGTTGTTGATTTAGATACAAGTAGTGCTGACGAGGATGCTGACGAATTTATCGATATGGCTGATTCAGGTATATTGTTGTCATTTTGGCATATAAAAATTATTATCTATACTTATAGTTGCTTTGTAGGAGACCAAGAATCTGAATATCTCAATATTGGGGGTCCAACATACCTTTGTCAAAAGTGCGGTGCAATGATGTGGTATGAGGAGCGGGTACCGAAGCACACTAAACCTGTGATTCCTCGGTTCTCAATGTGTTGCCTGAAGGGTAGGGTTGTCCTTCCTCCGTACGAACGCCTTCCTCAGTTTTTGCATGATATGTACCATAAGCATGATAGAGTTGGCAGATTCTTCATGGATAACATCCGGTCCTTTAATAGCATGTTTGCATTCACATCAATGGGAGGCAGAGTCGACAATACACAGAATAACGGAAGAGCACCTCCCATGTTTGTAATGAATGGCGAAAATTATCACTTCATCGGAAGTTTATTGCCAATGCCTGAAAAGCCACCCAAATTTGCACAGCTTTATATTTATGATACTGAAAATGAAATCACCAATAGAATGGCTTCTGTTAGGTAACTTAGTTTTTTTCATATGCACTTCTTCTACAAAAACATTCCCAAGTATTTAATGGTCATTACTTAATCTGTGTCATAATGGTAGTTAGTTCTTTACCTTCTCTGCGCGTGGTTTATATACGTCCCCATGTATGTCATTTCCGAGTTAATAATTAATATTTGTATTTTCTGGTTGATTGTTGCAGCATGGATGACGGAGATTTTGCTTTGAAGACCATGCTTATCGGCAAGTTAAAAGAACTGCTTGATGAGTATAACCCATATGTACAAACGTACAGGGCTATCCGAGATACCATTGTTCAACAACCAGGACACGCAAACATGCGTCTCCGAATTTTGGGCAAGAGAGGTCGTGATGGACGAAGATTCAACCTTCCTTCCGCCTCAGAAGTGGCAGCGTTGATTGTTGGTGACTTTGATGCTGCTGATTTTGAGAGAGATGTTGTCGTTGAGACTCAGTCTAGATTATTACAACGTGTCTCTGTCTTTGAGCCTGCGTATTTTCCATTACAGTATCCGCTTCTCTTTCCAATAGGAGAAGATGGGTTTCGAAGAGACGTTCCGTTTGATGAGGAACATGATCCAGAATCATCTACCAGAGAGTATATATCGCAAAAAGAGTGGCTTGCCTACAGAATCCAACAGAGGTCGATTGACAGCTCAACAATCATTTTCTCTAAGAGGTTGCTCCAACAGTTTATGGTTGATTCATTCAGTATTGTTGAATCATCGAGGTTAAAATATATTAGACTTCACCAAAAAGAATTGCGAGCTGAGATGTATAAAGGCCTTACAGATGCTGTGTTAAGGGGAGAAACTGATCCATCTAGATTTGGGAAGCGAATTGTTCTGCCTGCGACCTTTGTCGGTGGTGCGAGATACATGATTCAAAATTACCAGGATGCAATGGCCATCTGTGGTTGGGCAGGATATCCTGACTTATTTATTACATTCACTTGCAACCACAAGTGGCCGGAGTTGGTTGATTTCCTCAAAACATATCATCTAAAACCAGAGGATCGACCTGATTTTGTGAGTCGATTGTTCAAAATTAAGCTTGATCTTTTAATAAAGGAAATAAAGAAAGGAAATGTGTTTGGCAAGGTGAAATCAGGTAACTGTTTATCTAATATAACGTACCTGTTTATATAATATAATTTATTCCTCTACTGTTTATCTTGACCTTTAACTGCTTTCAAGAACCTCTTCGGTTTATCTAGAGGGTATATCTGATATATTGTTTCCTTCCAGTGATTTACACAATTGAATTCCAAAAGCGTGGGCTTCCTCATGCACATATATTGATTTTCCTCCATCCAGAGCATAGATATGTACACGCGAAAAGTATCGACAAAGTCATATGTGCGGAAATTCCAGACAAAGCAACTGAACCTCGACTGTTTGAGATTGTATCTTCACTAATGATACATGGTCCATGTGGCCATCAAAACCCAGGTTCTCCGTGCATGAACAATAATAATAAATGTACAAAACATTTCCCAAAGAAGTTTGCGGCAGAAACAATAATTGATGCTGATGGCTATCCTGTGTATAGAAGAAGAGATAACGGTGTTTATGTTGAAAAGGGGAACTCATTTGCAGACAATAGGTTTGTCGTGCCGTATAACAAGCATCTTTTGTTGAAGTATAATGCTCACATCAACGTTGAGTGGTGCAATCAATCAAGATCTATCAAATATTTATTTAAGTACGTCAACAAAGGTCATGACCGTGTCACAGTTGCATTCTATAAGTCTGGTAATGTTGATAATCAGTCACACTGTATTGACGAAATAAAGATGTATTACGACTGTAGATATTTGTCTGCATGTGAAGCTGCGTGGCGAATATTTTCATTCGATGTTAACTTCAGACAGCCATCAGTGCAACGACTTAGTTTTCACTTGGAAAATGAACAGTGTGTGATATATGGTGACGACGATGATCTTCAGGATGTCATTGATAATCCAATCATTCATAGGACTAAATTTTTGGCATGGTTTGAGGCAAACATGAGATATCCTGAAGCAAGGAGTTTAACGTATAGTCAATTTCCTGGAAAATTTGTGTGGAAATCAGATAAACATGTATGGACTCCGCGGAAGCAAGGGTTTGCGGTTGGTAGAATTCATTTTATTCCTCCAGGTTCTGGAGAAATGTTTTACTTGAGGACATTGTTGAATTATATCAAAGGGCCAACATCGTTTGATGATATAAAAACGGTTGATGGTGTCAAGAAAAATAGTTTCAAAGATGTGTGTTATGCTTTAGGGTTGCTTGAGGATGATAAGGAATTCATTGATGCAATTATCGAAGCAAGCCATTGGGGAACGGGGACTTTTCTGCGCAATTTATTCGTATCGTTGTTGCTAGCAAAGCAAATTGCTAGGCCAGCTGTTGTATGGGACAAAACATGGGAACATTTGACAGAAGATATTCTATACAAACAAAGAAGACTCCTCCAATTTGACGGTATTCCTTCATACCTAACTAATTTGTTTGTTATTTTATGATTCTGGCCATATCTTCTCACTAATTATGTAATTTATTGGATATGCAGACTTGGTGCTTACACCGGATCAATTACAAACATATGCTCTAGCTGAAATTGAGATTTCTTTACAAGGTCATGGTAAGAGTATTGAAAATTACCCAGAGATGCCCCAGCCAGATAGATCTTTGGTGCCGGAGATTACCAACAGGTTGATTCATGATGAGTTACATTACAATAGACCTGTTTTGGAAGAAGAGCATCGTAAACTTATGTCAACAATGACCTCAGAGCAAAGAAATGTATATGATACCATCATGAAAAGAGTGAGTGAAAAAAAACCGGGTCTTTTCTTTTTGTATGGGTATGGAGGAACTGGCAAAACATACCTCTGGAGATCAATGGCTTCTGCATTAAGATCAAAAGGAGAGATAGTTATTACAGTTGCTTCAAGTGGTATTGCAGCTTTGCTCATTCCTGGTGGCAGAACCGCTCATTCGAGGTTTGGTATCCCTATTGAGATTCATGAAACATCCTCCTGCAATATCTGTCCTAATAGCGATCTAGGACAATTAATAGTTAGGGCAAAGTTAATCATATGGGATGAGGCTCCAATGTTACATAAACATTGTTTTGAATCTGTTGATCGTGCATTCCGAGATGTTCTTCGTTCGTCTAATAATGGAAACACAGATATACCGTTTGGTGGGAAGGTAGTTGTGTTGGGTGGAGATTTTCGACAGATACTTCCAGTAATACCGAAAGGTTCGAGACAAGAGATTGTCCATGCTTCAATAAATTCATCATATTTATGGGATTCCTGCGAGGTTCTTACACTTACAAGGAATGTGAGACTTATATCTGCTGGTTCTGATATTGATGCTTTTGAAAGAAGGTCATTTGCAGAGTGGATACTAGCAATTGGAGACGGGACTATCGGAGATAGTAATGATGTGGACATATCAGTCACTGTTTTTGATGATTTGCTTATTCCAAGTTACGGTGATCCTCTTGCAGCCATTGTTTATAGTACATATCCAAACCTCTTCGATAATATTCATGATCCTTTCTTCTTCACAGATAGAGCTATATTGGCCCCAACCAATGCCATCGTTGATACAATCAATCAATATGTTTTGGATTTGATGCCTGGTGAGGATAGGAGTTATCTAAGCTGTGATTCTCCATGCGTTGCTAACTCCACTGGCGGTGGTCTAGGTGATGTGCACACTCCTGAATTTTTGAATACAATAACTACTTCTGGGCTTCCGAATCATGTTTTGAGATTGAAAGTAGGAGTTCCTGTGATGTTGTTGAGAAACATTGATCAAAATCTAGGTTTATGCAATGGAACCAGATTGATAATTACAAAGATGGGGACGTATGATTTGGAGGCAATAGTGACATCTGGATCCAATATTGGTGATAAAGTTTTCATTCCAAGGTTATCACTGACGCCGTCTGACAAACGGATTCCGTTCGCTTTTCAGCGACGACAGTTTCCTATCAGAGTTTGTTTTGCTATGACTATTAACAAAAGTTAGGGACAATCGCTTAGCCATGTTGGCGTGTATCTTCCACAATCAGTTTTTTCACATGGCCAGTTGTATGTTGCCGTGTCAAGGGTTACCTCCAAAAGTGGCTTAAAGATACTCATAACCGATGAAGATGGTGCATATTCACATGTTACGTCCAACGTTGTTTACCATGAAGTCTTTCAAAATGTTCGATGATTGTTGTTTTCATTCGTTTGGTCATATCTGGTTACAGTATGATTCTACTTAGTTAAACTCTACTTTCTGTATGCAATTTTTTTCAGTGGGTTCTATACGTACCCCATCCTTGACCCGTGCGATAGCACGGGTTTGCGACCTAGTTCATACATTGATAAAATATATCAAAAATTCATGCCTTCTTTTGTTTAAAAAATTAAATATATGCATGGTACGTACTTTTACTAACTCTTTCATTATTATTCCTTTAAAACAAAAATCAAAAATCTCTTTCATTATTAATTAATATTTTAATTTTGACGATTCTTATTTGAAAAATGAGAAATAGCAAAAGTCAACTATCGAGGGAGGATCACCAGAAAGTAAGGGCATAATATGAAAGGAAAAGAAAACATAGTAAAGACAATGAACAAACACAACAACGACTACTTCAAAGACAAGAAAATTATAAACGACAGAAAGAAAAAGGAAAAGGAAATGAAGTTGAATTATCATGCACTAATGATATCGTTGAGCCTAACGTGTCCAATCAAATTTTCACAACTATGAATTTTTAAAGGTAAAAAAAGGTGCACCTTTGATGTTGTTGCGAAACATAGACCCTAGAGATGGCCTGTGTAATGGGACACGATTGTTATGTTGTAGTTTATTTAAGAATATGTTGGATGTGGAAATCCTAATAGGAAGCAATGCTGGAAAAAGAGCATTCTTGCCCAGGATTAAATTAAAAACAAATGCGAATTCAGGATTTCCCTTTGTGCTTAGTAGAAAACAGTTTCCGTTAGACTAAGTTTTGCTATTACCATAAATAAGACACAAGGACAGACTATTCCCAATGTCGGAATCTATGTTCCACGACATGTTTTCATCCATGGTCAATTATATGTAGCTTTATCAAGAGGAGTTTCTCAAAATTCAACAAAAGTTCTCATTAAAGAAGGGAAAATAGAAGAAGAGGATGGACTATACGAAAAATGTAGTTTTTAAAGATATTATTCTATCGCAATCATATCAATGTTTGATTTACATAACATGTCATTTATACATTTATGTTTTTTTTAAGGAATTTATTCATTTATATTATGATGTTACTAATTACTATTAGAATAAACAATAAATGATCATTATTTTATCTTTATTTTATATGCGGCAAAATTACACTTTTAGTCCCTTAACTTAATTTCAGGTAACAATTTGGTCCTTTATCTTTTTTTCATTTCAATTTGGTCCTTTTTGTCCATTTTCATATGAATTTTTAATCTTAAAATTCATGATTTTATTTTCTTATGGTCATTCAGTCTTCAAATCTACGATTCTCGTATATGTTTGCAAAAGAATATAAGATTTGAAGGTTGAAAATGTATATGAAAATGGACAAAAAGGACCAAATTGAAATGAAAAAAAGATAAAGGACCAAACTGTTACCTGAAATTAAGTTAAGAGACTAAAAATGTAATTTTGCCTTTTATATGCAGGCAAACTAAAATATGTTGAGTTCATAAATAATTTTGTTATATGCCTTGACAATATTTTGTTTATAAATCAATATATCAATAATTTCCATTAATATTTAAAAATTTAAAAATTAAAATCAAAATTATACAAACAAACATAATAAAATAATCACATGCGTTAGCGCAGTAGAAAGAGCGGACATACGGGTACGGTAGTGCCCGTCTTTCCGCTAGTGTCTATAGTAAAAGTTTCGTAATTTTTTGAAGTGAATTGACCTTTTTTATTCATGATTATTGCTGATTTTTGTCTTGTTAAAGAAATTCTATTGATGATACAACGCAATGAACACAAAAAAATTTAAGACAATTAAAAAGATTAAGAAATATTAAAGACACTAAATGACTACAAGATTAAAATTTAGTTCAAATACTTTACCTCCAATTCTCTCAAATTACTGTTTTTTTTTCTTGAATATTTCTATTTTTTATTACTGTTTTTCTTTAGAAAATTATAATTATTTTAAAAAAAATTACAAAAAATAATTATATTTACATATTTTGATTGTTTCGAATATTATGACGCTGATATTTTAAACTTTAAAAGATGGATAAAATTGAAAGTACAATATCTTCTTTCCAATTCGATGGGAAAGAGTCTCTTTTAATCAAAAATCCAGCGAAGTGAGTAAAATCTATCATGTATTGTTCAAATTAGAAATCAAACTTCATACTTATGATTGATAATTTAACTATAAATTAATAAAAAACTGATAATGTTATAAAATTAAGTGTTGCGGATAGTAATTAAAGAAATGATAAAAACAATTTAAATATATCATTTTAAATTAAAAAAACCAGTTTTGAGTATTAGATAAAATCATACATGATTGATTCTACTTCTCATGAATTAAATATACATCTTAAAATCGTTCATTTCAATCACAATAAACACCACCAACTAACATACTTGTAACCATCATTACATCTTGTAAAAGAATACAATTTCCTTGTTTTCATGTATTCAATACGATTTTTGTAATCATACATGTGAGAATGAATATTATATATATATTACAAATATAAAGTGATGGTAAATTTAAAAATCAATTACAATTATGTATTGTGTATTTATTACCTATTTTTGAGGGAGTGTACCTATTATCTATTAATTAACTCTTTTTTTTTTAATCACTTTGAACTTAGAAGATGAAGATCGTTAACGTTAAATTTTGTATTTGCTCTCTCATTTGTCTAATATTTTCTTCTTATTTTACTTTCTTTGTTATTTTAGCACATATGCTAAAAATAGAATACATTTATGCAAATACACGGTTATCCTACTAGTATTAAAACAAAAAATGTTACCTCTAGTAGAGAGCTCAAAGCCAAATATAGAGGGTAAAATATTTACAATTAAAGCTCTCTTTGGCAAGATCAACAAGCTAGTTTATAGGTTATAGCATATAATTTATAAGTTCATCTGACAAAAAAAATCACCGTTTTGTAACGGTCTTGACACAACGAGCTTATAGTTTATTTCAGGAGCTTATAATTTATTTTTCAAACGCTATTTTAAATAATATTTGAGCTTATAGCTTATAACTTGTCATTTTCTTCTTTCATTTTTACCTTATTATTTTAACTAAAATCCACTTTTATTCTTTATAATTTAAAATAATACACGTTATATTAATGCCTTCCTGTTTCTTTGGCAGAATTTTTAATCAATCTTTTGGTACAGTATACCTTCAGTTGTCAATATATCACCTTCAAGTAATAATACATATACAATTAATATTGATAATAATACATATACTAATAATATTGTTAAAAATACATATACTAATTCTATTTAAAAAAAAATATATACATATACTAATTTTGTGATTTTTTATCTTCATATTATTCGGTGTAACTATCTTTTGTTGTTACCAATACATATACTGATAATACCTTTGAGCAATGGCCTATTGTTACGTTTAATTATTTTATACTTCCTCCATCTTAAAATGTAAGTAAAAATAGGTCAATGTAGGTTGATGTATCTGATACAAATTTTGAACAACATACATTAACTTTTGTTGATTAATTTTTGATTACATTTTGGAACGAAGGGAGTAAAGTATAAACATTTAAATGAAATAAATATTATACTTAAATTTTATTAAATAAAAATTAATTTAATAATATAATATAAATGATACATTAAATTAATAAATTTAAATTATTAAATTTTAAATGCTTAAAAATTAATTGATATAAATTTTATTTTGAATTAAAAATGTCTTTTTATGTCATTTTACATTTATCAGCTAGTTAGACTGTTATTTTTACAAAACACTTCAATTATCTTATCAACTATCAGTCACCAGTCATGAACTATAAGCTATCAGTTATAAGTCATCAGTTATAAACTATTAGCTACCTTATCAACTATCCGCTATTTTTACCAAACAAAACCTAAATAGAAATTTAGTTATTTAATCTTTACACTTTGTTAAAGGGAATGAGAATATTATTGTTTTCACCTTCAAACAATTTTTCCTCCCTTCCTTTATAATTGATTGATACACCAATCCCTAACAAATCGACCTCCATAATGAAATGCAACAGAAATAGTCATAACTTATAAACAAACGGAAAATAAAACATGATGTTCAGAGTTTCTTCAACACATGTATACTATGGTGTTCATTTCAAAAGAAACACATATGCACAATGTTCTTCAAAGCAAAAGAAAAATTGATACACAATGTTTTTCAAAGCAAATAAAACGGAGATACACAATGATCAACACAAAAACATATCATGGGTTCATCCATCATAAGTAGGTAATCGAATAAGTTCATATCCCGTGATTTTGGGCATCCACTATCGTGAGTTCGTAATCGAACTTCCTTCGTCCATTGTCATTAATAACTACGAATTCATCATCTATTGCTTGTTTTCTACTGTGTATCAGTTTTGACTTGTTTGAATTGGTTTCTGTAAGCAAATCAATTTCCCCCTAAATAGGGATGATCCATTTAGGAGATAGCATGTTTATAAATGCATATCCTAAATTAATATTACTCTAAAACATAGATTAATATAACCTAAGAACATAAATACAAATAAATCTCCAATTCAATATTATATATAGTATTGAATTACTTACGTGACTGTCTTTCCGCTATTTTTATTGTGTTAACGCGTATAGATTATCAACGATATTTTATAGAAACTTGCGTGTAAATTACAAACGATATATATATATATATATATATATATATATATATATATATTAAAATTAAAAGTATAGATAGATATAGATACTTGTGACTTCCAAATGTAACAAACTCAACAAACCACATTTCTCTTTTCAATGACAATAATAATAATATAACAAATATAATAAAAATTATATTAAAAACCCCAATGTAGAGTGTCTTGCCCCTAAACGCCCTAAAGGGAGAACTAAGCCTTGGCCAAACATGTTCCCTCAGGCGGCCAATTAAGGATAAAGCAAATATGGTACCGCCATATGAAATAAAATGCATCAATTCGGACCGAAAGAAACCGGGCGCCGGATGAAACAAAATGCATCAACGTGAAAAGGCGCTAGGAGCCTAAACCTACCGCCGCATGAAACAAAATGCATTAGAGCAGACTAAACAGAACCGGGCGCCGCATGAAACAAAATGCATCAACACGACATGGACGAGACGCCCGGGTAATAGTACCCAACGTGGCATGAAATAAAATGCACAAACACAAAAGAAGAAGGGAAAGCCCGAGTGGAACAAAAACAAAACAACAACAATGAAAGGAAAAAGGCTTTTAAGCTTCTTTTTATTAAAACATTCAAATCAATTACAAAAGGGGCTGCCACAGCGGAAATTACACAAAGTATTGAGCTCAAAGGCCGTGAGCTTCTTTTCAACCTCAGGACGAGTACTAAGGGCAGATTTCGACCCTAACTAGTCAAAAGGAGTCGCCGGATATGCGAGTTATGTCTGGATGCAAACGAACATGGTTGCTAATTGAAATTTTGACGCACTAGCTTTCAGATGTTTTATACGATGTTGCAACATCAGACACAAATAAGATGTTGAGTAAGATGTTTAAATATCGAGCTACCAGAAAACAAACAAAGGAAAAAGACCTTTATTTTGTTTTTTGAAAAAAGAGAAACGAAGAGACAAACCTGTAATTGCGAATTAATTTTTATTTTTAATTCTATATTTCCTACTTTTCTGGTCCCATTAATTCTCTTTCTTAATTATTTTCACCACTGGTCTCCTCTCTCTTTCCACGTTTTCTTCTCATTTCAATTTCTATGCCACCTGCAACATTTCGTGCTAAAAGAATTTTAGATTTTCAGTTTTTTCTATCTTAACCAACAAAAGAGGAAGAATTTTACGGAAATTATAAAAAAAAAATATGCTAACTTTTATCATTCAAATATTGTTTCCTTAAAAATTTGTCTCTATTACATATTTTGTATCTTAAACATGTCACTGTCTTTTTTTTATAAAGATCTTACTCTTTTTTTTTCTTTTTTTTTTTTGTTATAAAGAGCAAATGCCTACTGAAACTATGGAAACTAAATTATAATTTTTTTATGCTTACGGAAGCTATGGAAACTAAATTTATTGAATTAAAAAGAGCAAATGTCTACGGAAATTATAAATTGGGTATAATTGGAATCCTAAAAAAAAATAATAGGAAGTCACGAGAATTCTGCCGAAAAAATAGGAAAACATTTATTTCTTTAAGCTAGTGACAAAACTGCACTTCTATTTAAAATTAATTAGAATATAAAAAAAGGGCGTCTTAGTAAAATATAAGTTAGTGTAACTTGTTAATACCTTAGTATTTTTAGATGGACGTAAATTATTAGTCTCTCTCTCTCTCACACACATACACACACACACACACACACACACACACACACACATATATATATATATATATATATATATATATATATTATTGAGTGAATAAAGCTTAAAGCATATCATTAATCAAAATGTGTTTAATACAATATGGTATTTCATGCAAAACTTGGAAACTAGCTGATAATGTGGCCTCCTTAGCTAAAGTGTGGGCTGCCTCATTTGCTTGTCTCCGTACAAACTCCACCTTAGAGTTTTCATAAAAGTTCCTAAAGAGAGATCGACAACTTTGAATAATGTCTCCGAATTCAGTTCCGTCATGTTTTGTCGACAAGAAATTATCAACAACCTTCTTCGCATCCAACTCAAAGTCTATTGGGCCAAGATTAAGTTCATGAACCCATTCTAAAGCCGAAAGTAAACCAAGTGCTTCTCCTATATGAACTTCACATAACGGACTAATCCAATCAGTTTTAGCTAAGACAAAGGCTCCTGAGTCATCTCTTAAACATATACCTATTCCTACCTTGTTCAAATGCCTGGAAAAGGAGGCGTCAATATTGCATTTATATCTACCTTCAGCTGGCTTCTTCCACTTTGAGTTATCAATAATGTTTGGCATTCTTGAAGGTTGTTGCTGATATGATTTAGCTGCTCTCCAATCTTGTAACAGAGTTCTTGCGCGTTCTAGAACAAACATTTGTGCATCAGTCACATCATTCCATATCTTGTTATTCTGTTGCTTCCAAATACTCCAGATAATACAACACAACAGTGCTGCATCATCGCCATTTAACAGATGCAGCAGCTGGAAAATAATACCAGCACTATCATGGCCTTGAGATATCACATTATTAATGGTAGTAGATGACTCACACATACTCCAGATGTTGCAGCTGCCTAGACATCGAAAGAAAAGATGAAGGTTGTCTTCATCCATTAGATTACACAAAGCACATACCTTTGCACAATTAACCCCTTTATCCCCAAGACGCACGCGCGTTGGTAGAGTGTTTCGGCAAACACACTAGATGAGATTCTTGACCTTTAGCGGAATTTTAAGCTTCCAAATCAAATCCCAGGAACCTTGTGCCTTAAAGTGATCAACATCAAATAATTCTTGCATACACATACGATATGCACTATGAACAGAATACTCACCATTGTTTTCCTTTGTCCAAACTAGCCTATCATCATGAACCGAGGGATACAGAGGCGTGTTGACAACCTGATTCACAATATGCTCGTCAAAAATTGAAAGTAAGAAAGGAACATTCCAAGCTTTCTCCTCTGGAAGAATACAATCTGAAACTTTGAGATTATCAATAGGAGTTGGACCTTGATTTTGTAGAGTAAGGTAACCATTGCCAGCAATCCAATTATTGTTCCATATCGGAATAAGTGACCCGTCACCAATTTTCCACCTTCTCCCCGCCTTTAGGATGAATTTAGCATTGCAAATACTCCTCCAAACATAACTTAGCTTGTGCCCCAAAGTAGCTTTAAAAAAATTACTATTCGGAAAATATCTTGCTTTGAACATTCTTGCAATAAGCGTATGAGGATTAGTCAAAATTCTCCATCCTTGCTTACCTAGCATAACAAGATTAAAAGTCCCTAAGCTCTTGAATCCCATACCTCCATCTTTTTTGTGCATAGATAACTTGTCCCATGACATCCAATGAATACCTTTACTTTGAGCTCCTGAGTGACCCCACCAGAAAGAATTCATCGTCTTTTCAATGTCATCACAAAGGGAAGACAGTAGTGTCAAAAGACTCATAAAATATGTGGGAATCGATTGTAGTACTGATTTGATTAAAACTTCGCGCCCTGCTTTGGAAAGACACTTACTACTCCACGAGTTGATCTTCTTCCAAACCCTGTCCTTGATGAAATTAAAAGTTGCTTTCTTGCTTCTTCCTATCATGGATGGCAGCCCGAGATGCTTACCAATGCCCAACACAACTTGTACTCCAAGAATATTTGCAATGTTATTATGCTCCGCAGTCGAAACATTTCTACTGCAGAAGATTTCAGATTTCTGGAGATTAATAGCTTGACCTGATGCTTTTTCATAAAATGCTAGAATATTCTTCATTTTCTCAGCTTGATTAATATTTCCACGGAAGAATAAAAAACAATCGTCAACAAATAGTAAATGTGAGACAATTGGCACCTTAGTACAAATCTTTACTCCATTAATGTTTCCTCTAGCCTCTGCCTTTCTGATGAAAGCTGATAACCCTTTTGCACATATGATGAAAAGATAAGGTGAAAGTGGGTCACCTTGTCTTAACCCTCTACCTAGAATAATAGGACCAGCAACACTGCCATTGACAAGAACAGAATAATCAACAATTTCAATGCACATCGATATCCAATTTATCCAAATATCAGAGAATCCGATTTTCATCATGACCCTTTTCAGATAACTCCAATCAATACGATCGTAAGCTTTACTGATATCATGTTTTAGAGCAACATCCCCCACCTTACCTTTGACCTTTGACTTCATGTAATGAATAATCTCTATGGGAGCCATAGCATTATCTAAAATAGAGCGACCAGGAACAAACGCAGATTGACTATCAGAAATGCACTTATTTAAAACAAGTTTGAGACAATTTGCTAACACTTTAGCAACCACTTTATAAATCACATTGCATAAAGCAATTGGTCTCCAATCTTTCATAGAAGTCTGAGACTCACCCTTCGGAATAAGCGCAATAGTAGTTGAATTAAGAGTGGAAGGGAAGCTACATGTATCTAACCATTCACAACACTGATGGAATAATTCTTCACCACAAGATGCCCAAAACTTTTGGAAAAAACCGGGGTTGAATCCGTCTGGACCCGGACACTTATCTGGCTTCATGGAAAAAAGAGCTTCTTTAAATTCTTCAATCAGAAAAGGTGCTAACAGTCTGTTATTATCTTCAATGGAAATCGAAGCATTGATAGCTTCAATGAGTGGATCAATGTCACTATTTTGTTCCTGAAACAAGTCAACAATGTAATTTCTAGCAACATCACACAACTTATTATCATCAGTAACACGGTTGTTGTCTGAATCCATCAGCGAATGAATTCTGTTAATTATCCTTCTCGAAGATGCCGTAACATGGAAGAATTTAGTATTAAGATCTCCATCTCTTAACCAATGAGTCTTCACCCTTTGACACCAAAATGCATCCTCTTGGATTAAAAGTTGAGTCATATGGCTCCTCAAATCATTAAATTGATGAATATTATCGCTATCCACCTGGCTTCTCATTCTTCCAATGTTATTACGGCAAATATCAATTTCACGCTTCAAATGAAAATTATTTTTACTCCAATCAGTGAGATCAGAAGCACAAAATTCCAACTTTTCCACTATCGGACAAGCTCCATAAGAATTCCACTTGTCTTTGATGAAGATGCTAAAGCCTGGATCAGCTAACCAAGCATTCTCGAATTTAAACCGAGGTGCCAATCTTCTGTTGTTGGGTTGCGGTGCACAGGAGAGCATAATTGCATAATGATCCGAGGAAGGTGCTGGCAGATTATCTAATACTGCATTAGGAAACAAAACCTGCCAATTGTCAGTGGCAAGAGCGCGATCAAGGCGTTCCTCAACTGCTCTAGTTGTACCTAGACTTTTAAACCATGTATAGAGATACCCTTCAGTATGTATATCAGCCAAACCAAAGTCACACACAACATTTCTAAGACCATTGATAAGCCAATTAGCCCTGGCATTGTTACCTTTCTTTTCATGAGGAGAAAGGATATCATTGAAATCCCCTAAAATGCACCATGGTAAATTTGAAACATTAGCCAACTGTCTCAAAAAATTCCAAGCCTCCCTTCTTCTACCATTGTTCGGAAAACCATAATAACCGGTAAGTCGCCATGTGCCTTTATCATTTTCAACTATTTCAGCATCAATATGATTAAAAGAGTAATTAGAGATTGAGCAATTAAACGAAGAACTCCAATATAAGACAAGACCGCCGCTTCTCCCTTGTTTACTCACAGTAAAACAACAATCAAAACCCAAGACATATTTTAACTCCTTTATTTTATGAAGGTGAGAAAAACACAAGAAGGGGGGGTTGAATTGTGTTTACTTTTTCTTCGTTTTCTCCTACTGAAGTCACTGATCAGAAGCAGATAGAGTTCAGCTTCTGAAGTGATAATCATAATCTAAATGCAGCGGATAAAACAGAGAGAGAGAGAGAGAGAGAGAGAGAGAGAGAGAGAGAGAGAAGAAAGACACAAAACAATTATACAGGTTCCTTCCACAAGCCGGAAGTAGTCCTGTCCCCCTTGCACTTCCAAGGAGAGTTCACTAGAAATGTAATATCTGATTACAATTGCTCACTGCTACACCTAGCAAGTGACTTCAAATTACTCAAGCACAACTGCAAGAGATTTCCTATGCTCATGAACACAGTCAAGAGACTTCCATTGCTCAAGCACAACTGCAAGAGACTTCTATTGCTCAAGCACACAAGCAAGAGACTTCTATTCAAATAGAATTACAAGGAAATTTGTTTGAGGTTGAACACTTGATATACAATCAGTGGTGTTCACAATACAAACCACATACAGACTCTTATGACTCTAACATTTCTAAGATATGAACTTTGATAAGAAATTCTAGGTGAAATTTTGATGCAGAACAATTTCAACAGAGTTTGGCACTTGTGAATTGTTGTATGTATCTTGTATATGTGTGTGTCTGCATTTCCAAACAGCAGGTTTTCACTCCTTTATATAGAGGTGTGAAAGATACGTTGGAAATTGCCAGCACATCAAAAAGAGTCGTTTGAAGCTTGATCAAAATCACCAATGATCTTTTGCCTGATATGGTTATTGTCCTATGAAGGATCAATTTCAAATTCATTCCAAGTCTGAAGGGACACTGGTGCAGGCATAGCTGTTTTTCTTGTCTTGTTGCAGGGACAAAACAGAGTAGTGGAGATAGTGGTTGTACAGTTCGTACAATTGTCCTTTGTCAACTCTTTCCAACGTAAAATCATCCAATGCCTTCAAATCCATTTGAATTAACCGTTGTTTTGTTCTTTCAGTCTTCTGCAATGCTAGATGAGATTAAATCATTTGAACAACCTTTTGAATCTTTAATTCTCTCAGCTTATGGTGATCTTCAGCTCGTGACAAAAGACAGCTTCTAGTGATGTAGCTTCTGATGAAGTGCTTATGTTCAACTTGCTTCTGACGACGTCATCACTTCAGGAGCACTTGACTTCATAATCACTTTTCTTCAGATGCTTCAAGCTTCCTTTTTGTTGATTCCATATCACTTAATTTTGTTCTTCCATAACCTATAAAATATACTTAAACTTGCATATGGTCCTGCACACTTGAACAAATATTAGCATATCCAATTGACAATTTTTAATACCATGTTATTATCAAAACTCTAAAAGGGTAATGTTAAACATATTTTGTTCCAACATATATTTCATTTTTTTAATATTAAAAGAGTGTGAGTCCCACTTAAAAGTGAGGGTCTTAAGTAAGACCCCGGATTTTATAAGACCCTAAAAAAGATTCTCCTCATTGGGGGTACCTAATAAGTACCGGGTCTTAAATAATTAAGACCCTCTCAATGGAGATGGTCTAAAGAGGAAGAGTGAAGAAGTCTATAGATCGAATCGTGGTGACCACATAAAATGTTCTCACAACAAACCATTAGGCCATAACAACGAGGGCATAAAAAATGATATATTGCAAAAACATCAAACATTTTTGAAACTTCTTAAAAAAAATTTCCAAGCTACTCCATCTATATTATATTATATTATATTATATTATATTTCATCTCGAAAAAATTATATTATATTTATTATAAATATATTAAATATGAGACACATGCTATTTTCTTGACAACTTATGTTCTTATATGCCGTATAATCTTATTTTTATCACGTCAATTATAATATGATGTGACACTCTTCAAAACACAGCCACCCAAATTCTTCTATTATCGTTTTTTACCCGACAACTTCTTTTGTTTGTTTAATATTTGGGTTAAATAACTTTTTGATCCCTATAAATCTAGTAAAATTTGTTCTAGTCATCATAAAACAAAGTGACATGTAAATCTTATATTTTGAGACATTGATTCACATTAATCTAATAAATTATTATATAAGTCATCCCCTAATTTACAATTTGACTTTTGATTTATAAGGGTAATATTACCTGTATAAGCATTTTTTTTTATAGATGTATTGCTCGAAACAAATGCACTAAGATGTGTCACAAAATAATATTGGAGAAATGTATTTGACATGAAATCTCCATCTATTACAAAATATCTCAGTCAATAGTTGCAGATTTGTTTATAGCCCGGTAGGCAAGTAATCAATTCATGAATTTATTTTCGCAATATTATGGGGAGAGTATTCTATAAATCCCGAAAGGGAACTACCCCTATCGAATTTTCCTATCCACTATCCATGATTCCTATCGAATTCAATCAAAGAAGCCTGCATCCTTCCATTTTCATGTTTCAAGAAATCCATAAATATTCTATAAATTCGTTGAAGAATTCGAATTCGACCAACATAGGTACAAATTTGAGTGAGAAACCGTTAGATTCGTCGAAGTTACTTCGTCGTTGAAGAATTCGAAGGTTATGGTTTTGAAAGCTAAGGCGAAATTTTGAAACATTTCAGAAATTTGAGGTTATTTGTTCCTGTTGTTACAATTGTTAGGGATGATATTGTTGTATACTTCTTTCTGGTTCTGGACAGAGTTAATGGACAGATTCAATTTGGATTGTTGGTCAGTGTGTACGTAGTTGAAGAAAATGAAGAGCTGGGTCAGTGTGTTAAAGAAGAAGATGAAGAACTGATAGTATGAAGAAGAGGAAGATTTTGAGAAGATTAAATAAGGGGTATTTCTGTCATTTCACGTTTGTTAGAAAAGCCAAGGGTATTTTTGTCCGTTCACACAAACTTTTGCTGGCTCAAACTGCCACTGGACCAATCAGTCGTGCCACCTCATCAGATTAGTGACATGGCAGTTATTAATTGAGCTGAGGAACCAAATTTTAAGTGATTAGTAATTGCAGTGACTGTTTGAAAAGATCAATAAGTTCAAGGACAAACTTCAAATGAGTCTTAATTACGGAGACTAAAGGTATAAATAAGCATATATCTTTCAGTTCCAACAGAACTAAGTAGGTACCTGAAATTTATAGAAATAAAGAGATCTTTGTAAACTATGTCAAAAATTAAATTTGATGAAACTAATATAAAATCAACGTTGACAATATTTCTGCATAAAATATAGCACTTTATGTAAAAAAAAATGACAATAAGTATCATGAATCAAAAACTATTAAGGATTATAGACAATATAATGGTTGACTAAATAGAAAGACGCATTTGATGCGAAATTAATTAGCTTTTCAAAGCAAATTGTTTTTGAACCAGTAGTTCATACATCACAGATGTGAAAATAAAACGAGAATCATAAAATATTGATATATAAAGTTTGAAATATTGTTTAAGAGTATTGGTGAAAATCTGTTATTAATTTTGAAAGGAAATACCCACCTGAAATGAATTTCAGTACATTTTCATATTAGATTAAGTTTAGTAGCCAGTCAATTTATATGACTCACTTAATAGTGTTGGTCATTTTAAACTTTAAAGCATTTAATTTGAGTGATATATATAATTCAAACTATTGAAGATATAACTTGATCAAAATGAGTAAGTCTCTTTATGTGCTCAATTAATTGAGATGCATGTTGTACAAGGGTAGATCCAAGACTAAATTTTTGGTGTTGTTCAAATAATAATGTCAAAAATAAACTGCTCAATGAAATTAAAGATTATACTATTTCATTCAAAATAACAATTTTAAAAGTTTTATTTGGCCGAATTTTATTAGTTCATGTCGTCTATTTATAACCCTAACAATTGCTATTTGAGACAAAATAAGCCGTCAACTTCCTCTAACACTTTATTTTTATAGACATTCTTTATATGTAAAAAAAAAAAAATAGGGAGAATTTTGGTGTGTCTATAGCCACATCTAGCCATTAATTGCACCCGCCTTGATATTGTATAATATTCACAATATCAATATCAATCAGTTTAAAAGCGAAACCAAACATACACGTACTATTTATTACTCACATAATGGAACTTAGCATGAAGCTAATTAAAAAAAAAAATTATACACCTCTAAAATCAATTTCAACAACTCTAAAAGTGAAACCCAGTACACACAATATTTTATCCTTTTGTATGATGGAAGTTAGCCTGAAGCAAAAAGTAAGAATTTTGCCTAAATGGATGACTTTTTCCATATATAATCTTAGTTTTTTTTTATATAAAGTATTCATTTAATTATGTTAAGTATATTGATATTATTCATTTGTAGCATAAAAAATTAAATAAAAATAACTCATTCAGTATACCATTACCATTCATTTCATTTAACTCATAATTTTATGATATAAAAAGTTTAATTCTAATATGAATATGGGTTTGGAGGCCATGGTCCCCCTATATTTTTAATAATAACTTTTTTTAATATACTACAATTAAACTATATTAGAATGTTTCATAAAATATATATTAGGGTATAGTCCCTCATATTAATCTAATTTAAAATGTTTGTCATGTTATTAGATTAATTGACAACTAATATCATTAATTTTATATGTTATATTATTTTAAATTACCTCATAGTCCTTTCCACAACATATTTTAAATGGAATGAAACGCAATGATATAACCTTGCAAAATAAAAAATGAGCAAATTAAAACCTAAAATAAGAATAGGAGATTAAAATATAATGTAGTCCTTAATGGATTTTATTCTCTTGTGATACAAATCTCATGTCTTTCACACTCATAGAAAAGTTCTTCTATTTACTCAATTGTCGTTCTCTTTTTGTATTAACCATTCGATTCTCAAGATAAGCGGTCATGGTGATTTGGAGTTCGGTCAAGAGGTAACCAAAGTTTAACAAAAAATTGTTCTACTCAAGAATCAAACTCAGATTATTCTAAATAAATTGTCATTTACTAAAAACACATTTAACCCTACAATGTATGCACTGTTATTTTTCTATTTTTCTACAAGGGTGTTTTTGTTTTCTCTTCCTACTTAATGTTATTTTTTTCTACTATTAAGTCATTTGTATGATAACTATACTTACCTATTAATGTCTCTCATCATGAATATAGTTATACATTTCTTTAAAAAACAATAAAATATTAGTTTAGGCCTTTAGGTTTCTTATATATCTTTTGCATTTAAAAAATTATTTTTCTAATCAAATTATGTTCCTTGTTCACTAAAAAAATTTCCTTATACTCCATCCCCCTAACTTTAAATTCTTGACTTCGCCTCTGAACATAGATAGTGTCAACCATCACATTTCTATGCTAGTTAAGACATATTTTTAAAAATTCAAAACTCATTGATATATAATCCACACGCTATGAACCATAGGTTCATTTCGTTGAGGAGAATTCAAAAGACAACTAATTCAAACATTTAATAGGGAAAAAAAATGATTAAAATACCACCAAAGGTTTGGTCAGGGCATAAAGCGACATTTTTTGAAAACTAAACCGAGATAAGATATATGTATTTTATAAACATATACATCGATAAAAAATTAACATACGATACACGTGTGTGTGTGTGAACGTTGATTCAATCTTTCTAAGATTTGATAAATTTAATAGAAATATAAGAAATGCACGAAGCCATGATGGACCATAGAGTATTCTTTCAAATATTTCTAAATGAACTAAAACTACAGCCAAAAAAGAAGGTGAAGGTTACTTCACTTCACCTATTTGATGGAAAGGAAAGTGTTAATTAGTTCAAGGTACTATCACTCGAATAAACAACTTCAACCAGATACATTAACTGTCCCTTTTGAAGACATGAACTTTAAAAACTAAATCTTTCTTGTCTATCAGTTCAAAGACACAAACATCTCCTGGTAGCAGTTCACTTTCGCTTGCAAAAAAGGACCAACCCGCCGATAGGTAGCCACCATATTTAGCCTTGTTAGAACAGATCATTTTCACATTCCATGTTCTTTTCCCAATCTGAAGAATCACATACTTCTCTTTGTTCTCAATAACTTTTTTTAAATCTGCATTTACATACTGCATAGCATAACAGCATTATCAATCACTATAATATATAATCATAGCATTGCAAGAATGGATTAATGTAAATGTTGTTTTTCAACTTACCAGCCTACTATCTACTGTATGGTGAGGTTTTATGAGAGTCGTGAAAAAAGGATTGCATGAGATGAAATTTTGAGCTACTTGCTGAGCTCTAACATCCTTTGGCCAATTTATTGATGAAGTTCTTTTAGTAGTCTTCTCATGATCACCTGCATATATGTGTGCAATGTAAAACATTAGAGAACATATTTGGCATTTTGAACAATATAAGAATTAATAATCTTGATGTTTTCAGGTTTCAACTTTAGCTTTTATTAAATAAATAGCATCATGAAACTAAGTAAGAATTAATAAGAGATTCTCAGTTCTATTACAGAATATATTTTGTACGGTTACAAAAATGTATCAAGTGTAAATATAAGCAAATAAAATTAATTCGGTACATATACAAATTACAAGCAGTTTCATCTAGTAGCAACATCAATTACCATCAAACATTTAATGATTCACGCCTGAATATTTTTCTCCAATAATTTGATTGTGCATTCATTATAAGGTTATTATCGTTTTTGGTCCATGTACTATGGTTTAATCAGTCACTCCAAATTTCTACTGACATAAATTCTCAGATCCTCAAACTTTTAGTCCTTGAGGAGGGACAACATCGATAGACTTCAACTTCGAGAATCTTATATGTCAAGAATGAAATCAAAGTAATTTTTTTAAGGGACTAAAACCAAAAATGCCACATACTACCTGAATCAAATGTGTTATTAACCCTTCATTTTAAGTGGAAAGTTTGATAGGAAATCACATCATCCATTATATTACGAATGAAAAAACAAGAAATGAAAACAAACCTCTAACTTTCTTATGTGGTCGAGGAGAAACAAAAGGTAATCTTTGTCTAGCCTTTTTCCGATTAAGCCATTCATCTAAAATCTCAAGTGATTCATCATCACTATGATCAACATTGTCTTTTTCATCATCAGTGTCACATGAGGAATCATAATCTATTTCCACAGCATTCTGGCCAAGTATGTGTACATCAAACTTGGAAGTTCCTTCATATTCAAACACCACCAAGCAGCCATGTCCAAGAGAGTAATTTTCAGTAAAAGTTTTCCAACCCTTTTCAAACCAAATCTCACCATTGATTTTTTTCCAATAAACTTTCCATTTAGAGCCATCTGGAGGCATTATCAGCACTGGATTTGATAGATGAACTCCATGTCTCCTTGTAAACTTATTTGGTATTTGCTGTAAAAATGAAAGAACCCCTTTGGTCACTAAGAAAAAGGTGTCAAATATAAACATCCCTTCTATAGGAATAGAACACTGATAGTGAAACAATATTCATGCGTTATGTGTGTATCCATAATAAAATTTCTAGTGCGAATATTTTGATTAGTTGAAAAGTTCTAGTACTAATATTATAAACAGAAAATATGTGAAATGCAAATATAACATGTTGCATGTGGGATATGTGATTATATGCTAAGAATTGTAAAATAAATAGTACGAATAGGAATGCTTACAATCCTATGAAGATTAGTTTGGAGGATGATTTTGAAGAAACGGATGGGGAGAGTAGAATTTCTTCTAGTCATGGATGAAAGAGTTTGAAGTGGATATAAAGTATTTGATTGTGTTACTCTTCTATACCAATGACATATTTAAGCTAGCAAGCATGGGCCATTACCCTCCGATGACTAAATGATGATTGTTTGAACAAGCAAAGTACTTCATTTGTTAATGGTAAACTTATAATATAAGCTACCTGCCTAATGTCATCATTATATCTACTAATAAAATAGTGCCACTCTTCATATTTTATCATCAGATTTGTAGTAACCAAAAAAAATGAGTACTGCTTTTTTCTTCTTTTTAAACATTACTCCGTTCGGTCTCAAATATAAGAAAAGATTTTTTTTTAGGTTCATTGAATAATTAATGTATCTGCTTTACAATGTAGACCAGATACATTAACTACTCAGTGAACCTAAAAAAAAATCTTTTCTTATATTTGAGATCGGAGGGAGTAGTAATCAAAGTTCGACACACATTTATATTCTAAAAGGACCATGATATCTAATGACCGTAGAAACAAAATTTAAATCTATTTGGAGGACATAAACTAAGGTATAATTAAACCTCTTCAAACATTTTTTAATTTTGTTATTGCTCCAGTAGTCAACACATACTCCATCCGTTTCAAAATGAATGTTGTTTTAGTAAAAGAAAATTGTTTCAAAATGAATGTCAATTTCGGTTTTCAATGCAATAATATAAACACTACTTTCAAAGTATTATTTTTGCTTTAATGAAAAACAAACTAATAGTTGATTGGGATAATTTAGTAAAATAATATATCTCTTTCTTTTAATTAATGAATTTCTTAATATGTGTGTAAAAACCTTAAACGACATTCATTTTGAAACGAAGAAAGTACTAAAATAAACACACATTAGACAAAGGAAGTTTTGGCTATTCTAGCAAAGTGACTCCATCCGTGTGTTCATGAGCTTATGTTCATTCTCTACGTGCTTATTGATTGTACATAAACACATTGATGCATTTTATTTTAAACTAGAGCCCACCCTTTATAATATCTTTGTTAAACCAATTTTGAGCTTTCATACATTAATCTCTTTTTTTTGTTGACAAACCACAATATATGATTATGGTATTCTTAACTCGTCTTACTATTTGTTATGACATTGTCTTGATAAACGAAAATTTTGGTGTGACCCTGTGATGTAACAATTGAAAGTTCAAGCATTTATGCCTCGACAAGGGCTATATTTGCAATTTCCTCTAAAGACGAATCATAACCGTACTAATCATACTCATATTCAATTAAAATAAATTAATTAGAAAATAAGCAATTTATTAATTTGAGCACTAGCATGATAGTCAGTCATATACCTTAGCATAAGGATCATGTCAACCGCTAGTTGAAAAACACTGAGAATGGAACATATACAAATTAAATCAGGAAATTGAATCATAATATGAATAGATTCTTTATTAATTGTATCTAAAAAATAAATTGAAGTTCATCATGGAACCCTAATCAAGAGAGATTTAGTTACTCATGGTTACAATCATCATTACAAATTAATAGAAAAAACAAACCCTAGAGAGAACAAGAGGAGGAGAAAACCCTCTACCTTGAAGCTTTGATGCTTAACCCTTCTCTTGTACAACCAAATTTCTGAATGTTTGTGCAAGGGTCTCTATTTATATGCATCATTACTAGGAGTTTAAAAGATGAGAACTACGCTTTTTTCTCCGATCCAGATTGGAAAACAAGTTGAAAATGCATTTTACCCGCACAGATGTGCAAGGGCACGTGGCTTAGGGATCAGGGACGCATATGAGGCATCCCAAGGTGTGTCGCATGTATAAGGGAACATCTCTCAGGCACAAGGGTGTATGAGGCAATAGTCATAGTGCGAATTCTACAGTTTTATGTTTTTTTTTTTAGCGTTCTTCCATCTTGAAATGCCTTGGAACTTGAAATGAATTTTCCCCAACATTATCTTCAAAAACCTTCTAAGAACCATTGATCTTCATTCTTCGTGTTCCTTGATTTGGCAATAAAAAGACTGAAAACACCAATGGAGTTGCATGATTACGAATGAAAGTGAATTCCAACGACTTGAATGAAAACAATACAAAGTTCTCCTAAAATCATGGGCAACTCCTCTAAATGACCTCTTATTTGACTTCAAATGAAAAGAAAATAAACTTAATACATAGCCTAAAACATCATATGATGCTCCGTCATCAATACCTAACTGCAAAATTAAAAACTACTTTCCCAAATTTATCCACCCCTTACCTAAGCCAAGCTATAACTTATAAAGCCTTCCGAAAATGTGTGTATTGTAGGTACTTTGATTATAGGTAAGAATGTCTTCAAGTTGTATGGTTAATTGACATATGCATGTTGACTGAGTGATCACCCTGATTTAATTTTAAATAGATTAAGTAGACATAAAAAGGTTATGTTTTAGCTAGCACTCTATGTGGTGAATTCTTTGGACTTACAAACATGAAGTCTAGAGAGCTGAGATCTTGAAGCAAAATAATGAATCAAAGGCAGGTGGTTCTATTGTCATATGAAATAAAAACTTTTGGTATTTTTATCATTCAGAGAGACTTGTTATTTTACTGCCGAATTTCTTTTAACGAGGATATTTGCTTGAGGACAAGCAAAAACTCAAGTGTGGGGTTTTGTGATAAGAAATCATATAGGATTTTTAGTGTCGTTTTCGAGATAAAGTAGCTAGTTTATGTGAGTTTTAGTAGATTTTTGTAAAGAAATCATTTAAAAGTCGTGAAAGAGCAAATGGGAAAAAGACCTTGACACATGTTAAAGTCAACCAAACCAACTATGTGACTGAACTATACTCATTACACATTTTATCATGTTAATTATTGAGATATAGTCGTTATGGACGTTTAAGTGAGAACAAATGGGACAAGAAATGAAGAAAAGCATAAGGATAAACTACAAACTAACTCGGTTGCGAGCTATAAGCCACACGTCATGCTATCGAAGGAATTTCAGAAGTGTTTCGCTATTTCCTCACTCTCGTTGCGGACTTGAAGCTTTGCGTCGCGAGATATAGAAGAATTCAAAAGTGGTTTGTTACTATTTAAGTCACATCTTGGACTTTCAAATCACATTACGAGAACTTGAAAAGGTCAAAAGAACCACACATTGAGGAAGTAACTAAATAAAGAGGTGGAGTGCAGATAGGAATAATATCTGGTTATTTGGCTTATTTGACTTACCTCAGTAGAAAATTAGGGTCCTTAGAAATTAAGTTCGAATACTCCTATTATAGGCAAGTAACACGAAAGCAACCATTAGAAAAGAATAAAAGAAACACAAATTAGGGCTTTGGAGAAAGCTTAAGAGGAGACAACCGCAACAAGGAGAGGAGGAAGAATCAAGGAGCAACACTATTATGGTTATGTTAATTATTCTTCTCTCTATGTCTAGCTAAATTGTGTATAATTAGATTAAGCAGAGGATCTTCTATGTAATTAGAAGAATCATGTAACTTTAAACTATCCTATGAATTTCAATTGATTATATTTTGCTATTTTATTTGGTTAATATTATTCTTAATGTCATGCCCATAAATTGATCTAGGTCACAATGAGTACTAAATCTAACTTTGTTGTCTTGACTTATTTTAATCGTTCAATTATTGATTAGATTTAGACATAATCTAATGATAATTGTGTACTTAATTTGACGTTCTTAATCCTTCAAGGGTTATAGGCTTCACCAAGACATTGGTCCAACTATTTTGATCAAATATCTTATAATCGAGTAATCAGTCCAAATCATGTTTATAGTTTGTAGGTACCGAACAGTTCAGAGAAGGAATTGAAATGACCTAATCATTGTTCTTACCTTGATCTTATTCTTTTATATATTTTCTACAAACAAAATTTGTCTGGTGCAAAACCCTCAATTCAAGCATTCCGTTAACAATCAATATTGTTGAGTAGAAATTTCACAAACTATATAGAGACGAACATTTTATAAATATTAGTACTTGTCGACACACTAATACACTTTCTAAACTATTGTCAATTGTCATCACATAGTCAACTAATGTATCATCATTTGTTGAGTTGTAACCTTTATATACCTATGGCTGAGATTATCATCTTTGCTTAACGAGTAAAGTGAGACACTGTAATTATTATCTTTTTAGTTGAGGGAAAACTAAGGCATCAGCCGAGAGCCGTGACAATGGATGATGAATCCTAGGAGTTGTGGTGAGGTTTAAATTACCCTCTCTTATTTAGGGGTATTTACCTTTTCAAGATATCAACCAATCAAAATGTAATATACAAATGTAACATTAAATGTCAAATAAATGAGTCAATTTTTTTATAAAAAAAAATCAATTTTAATAAGGTAACTTTTAATTTTTATTTAATTATATTTAGGTATACAATCTTAATTAATTTACACTATAGAGCTTCTAACAATTAAATTTCACATTAAATTCAACCCATCATGGTTGTGTTTGGTAACACAAATAAACTAGCTTATAACTTTTTGGACTAACTTATAAGCTTGTTTTGATATAATAAGATGTGTTTGGTAAAAAGTTTTTTTCACTAGCTTATAGCGTTTTTTGAGAAGCTATTTCGAGTAGCTTTTGAGCTTATAGCTGATAGTTTTTTACATTTTCTTCCAATTTTAACCCAATTAATTTAATAAAATTAATTTTAATAAAACATCATGTTCATGGCTTAAAAAATAACAGTCAAGTTCATAACTTATTTTTTAATAAAACAACTGCCACGTTTTCTCCTTTGAAAAAATCTGTCATGCTTTATTTTATTTCTTAATCAACGCTTTATGTATATTTCTTAAAAGAAAATGCTTTATATTTAACTATAACTAGCCTAAGGTACGATGTAAAATTTTATATATTCTCGCTTACATTTTTTTCCACCTTCCTCTTATTTTTGGGATTCATAGGTACTGTTTGGCCAGACTTTTTTACGGTCTAAAAGCTACTTTAAAACAAAGTTAAAATAAAGGTCTTTAAGAAAGAAGTTAAAACTGTTTGGTTTCTTTATTTTTGTTAAGTTTGAAAGCTATTTTTAAGTTAAAGGTTGTTTGACAAGATATTGTACAAAACTTTGAATTTATTATTTTTTGGGTGGTGTCCGGGGTTCGAACCCCGAACCTTGCATATAATTATGCATTGTCCCTATCAACCAAGTTAAGCTCACGAGGACAAAACTTTGAATTTATTATGAATCAACATAATAAATAGAAAATGTTTAAAATATTTTTTGAAGGGAAAAAATGTTAAAATATAAAAGATATTTTTTTACAAATATTATATTTACTCAATGACGTTTAGTTTGTGTAACATGAATACAAATCTGTATCATCATATAAAGGATTTGTTAAATATTTGAATATGAGAAATAATTTAAGGAGGCTCAAATAATAACATAAATAATATCAAAATAGTAAGTTTTTTCTTTTCCAATTATACTCTATAACAAATTTCGTTATAAGAATACCATACTTTTTGTGTCATTAAAAAGATAAGAATTTATATTATATGATATTATATTTGTTACATTGTTGGTGTCATTGAAAAAGATATGTTTAATTCTTTTGAATATGAAAAAGATATGCATAGTTTGTTACGATATAAAGGTGTAAAATGTATAGAAGTATAACTTTTTTAGGCATCAATCCTTGTTATTTTGATTGAAATCAAAATTTTATAAAAATAATTATATGCCAAAAGTAGAGAAGCTGTGTTTTTTCTAATTATATGCCAAAATTTTATCTTGTTCCATTGATATTGTGTTTATCAAAATTGTTTTTAAATGTAGAGATCAATGAGCTTTTGCCCTCTTTTGTACAAAAAAAACAGAGATCAAAATTGTCGGTGAAATTTTATTGGAGACTAAAACCAAAAGTTTGAATATTTATAGGGATCCAAAACATAGTTAACCATAAATTAAAATATTAAAAAATAAATACATTAGAAAAAATGTCTATATATATATATATATATATATATAAACATGTCCTTTTTTGTCATTTTATACTTATCAGCCACTTCATCAGCTAATTTTACCAAACACTACAATTTTAATAAACCATCTTTTCAGCTATAAGCTATCAGTTATAAGACATCAACTATAAGCTAGTTTTTCAGCTTTTCGCTAGCTTATAGCTTATTTTTACCAAACACACCCCACATACGTTCACAAATTTTGTTCCATTCCAAAACCTATAACACACATAACATGCAATTTATTCTTCATTCTTCTTCTCATCTTGATTGTTCAATTCTCTCGTTCAAGAATTGCCGTCGTTTTCAATTACCGTGAGAATCGTTGTCGTCCTTTTGATTCCAGACATTGTGAGAATCGGTGTTGTATGCAAAAGCTATATCCACGAATTAACGCTCACCTTATGAAATTCATGTTTGTATTAACATTATTTATTATTTATTTATTTCACTTTGTCTTCTCTTCCATAACTTTAACCGACCTCAAACCGTGTTCACAATCTCAACAAATGTTCATTTCGGCAACACAAAATTCACCAGAAACAGAAACAACATATCAACACAATATAATGATTTGAATAAAACAAATTCCTAAAGTAAATTTAATAATCAATATTGTACCAAAAATAAAATTAATAATTAACGCATTGATGATCCATTTATCTTAATCAAACGCAAAATATGTGTGATAAAATACAATTTTATATAATCTCAAACAACTCAATCAAACTCAAATAAAAATGGAAGCATCATTGGAATTGATGCCAAAGTTGAAAGTCACCACTGTTGAATTATAAGTGTGAAGCGGTTGCAATCAAGTCTCGATAGTAGTGAGAAAGAAACGAAAATGAAAAATCAAATCATGAAGAAAAATCAAGTCACGATACCCGATATGATTATGGAAATAACACCTAGTAGTTTTTATTAAGGTGCGTTTTAGCAAAGATATAACTAAAAAGTTGTTAAATACAACTTAAGGTGAATATTGTTAAACACACCTTCTAAAAATTAAGTCGGTGTATGTCAGCAACTCCTATGGGCATTTGCTAGAATACACCCACTTATTTTTTAGAAGGTGTGTTTTAACAAGTCATAACTAAAAAGTAGTTAAACGCACCTTAAGGTGTAGTTTGCTAAAACACTCCCACATAAAAACTAGTGGGTGTGTTCTAGCAAATCCCTATATGTATATAGATATTGTTGGAACAAAGGGTATTTCACAAAATCACCTCTTAAGTTTTGATGATAACAAGGTATTAAAATTATCAATTGGATATGCTAAACATTTGTTCAAGTATACAAGATCCTAATCAAAGTACTATTCATAAAGGTTCTGATTGAACAAGTCAAAGAGCAAAGGAATTGTTATTGAAGCTTAAAGCGTCTGAGAGAATTGCGTCTGAAGAAAAGCATCTGAAGAAACGCGTCTGAAGAAAGCGCTCATGAAGACACGTCATCAGAAGCAGAGTCATCAGAAGCCACTTCACCATAAGCTTAACAGAGTTGACAAAGTACAGTGTACGAAGCGTACAACCACTAACTCTGTGCATGCCTCTGCAACTTGTCTCTACATCAAGACAAGAATAACAGTAATATTGTTGCAGACGTTGTTCCGTCTCAAGTGGAATGGATTTGAAATTAGCTCTTCATAGGACAATTATCAAATCAGGCAAAAGATCAATGGTGAAGAATCAAAGCTTCAAGCAAGACAAGTTGATGTACCGGC
>Ga0315914_1000564_pt1 | contig 48233 bp, 24 predicted proteins | sample MpolenodulesMG_FD_203920 | JGI IMG/M metagenome (GOLD analysis project Ga0315914, IMG submission 203920) | Medicago polymorpha root nodule microbial communities from Los Angeles, California, United States - elongated nodules | ecosystem: Host-associated > Plants > Roots > Nodule | place: USA...
CAAAACTTCTGACCCCTGCCTTTGAATAGCGAGCTTCTTCAATGATGAAAGAGGTTTTTTCTGAAATCCTTTCAAGAAGAAAAGAGGACTTTTTCCACTTCCTGTAGACAATACTTGATTGATGTAATAAGAAACACAAAGCACTACGACCCACTCAGCAGACATGATAATTAAGACCTCTTTCATGCCATTGGCGCTATCGCTCAGATCCTGCCACCTCATACCATTAGTCCCCGAATTACTGCCATTTGCAGCAGAATCTGCAAACTCATATAACCCACGATATAAAGCAAACCCTGGATATAACTCCATACAAATGATCCATTCTCCTGCAGAAATAGCACAGGAAATCAACACGTTAGAAGGTCAGAAGCTGACAAAGAGGCATGTGATGCATATAAAGATGCTGATATGAGGTCTATGTAGATAAAACTTCTAATCATGTTTATCATATCATTCCATTTTTTACAGTTTGTAGAGAATCAAATAATTTCTAATTTGTAAATGAAAACTGATAAGCTATACATGCTTAATTGCCAACTTTGTATTATAAGCACAGAACATTCAATATCTTTTGGTGTTTTTGAATCTTCATAGTGCCGGTCATCCTCTTTCTCTATTTCCTTGTCCTCATCCTCTTTTTTCTATTGCCTTACCCATTTAAGGCGAGGACTACTTAAATCATATATCTCTAATTAATGCGGACTCTCAAGACGCCTTAAACGCTCAAGAATAGACAACTAGAAAGTAGTTTAAAACATGTATCTCAAACAAACATGTTTGAAATGAGACTTGAGGGTCTCTGTCAGTCGTGTTTGGTTGCTGGTCTATCTATAAATGATTTTGTTGGAAATTTGGAAAGTAATTTTATGTGGAATATGTGAAGATCATTGTTCTATCTAGATTTCCTTCTTTTCTATTAATGGAAAGGAGTCCCATTTAATTTATTGAGAGTCCCTGTCAGTCGTATTTTGGGATCGTACCAACTACCAAGAGAAGCAAGGACCAACAAACCAAGGACATTGACAGCAACTGTACCATGATTAATCTCAATGGAAAGTGTTAGCAATATAAAGTTTATTAGTTGGGGGTTTCTATTTGAACTAAAATATGCTAGTGCTTGGCTTAATTAATAGTGTATGCAGGTGCATTCAGTCATATAACTTACTTGCAAATGATGAAGCTTGAATAAAATGTTGGAAAAACTGGGAACCTAATAGTCCGGTTCCAAAGACGCCTATATATGACGATACTGAAAATATAAAAACACAAGTCAGTAATGAGAAAAGAAAATACCAATACACCCATTATTATGAATAGCTTGAGGTAGCAACATACCTGTAGCAGTCTTAACATTTGAATAAAAGGAAGACAACAGAAATGCCATTGAAATTTGTAAGTTTAAATAGATGAAGTAAAACAGGAATTGGATGCTGTAGTCATTCAAGGTGAAGAATTTTAATCCTGAAAATGAAGTCAGCAGTGTCAGAAAGAATGGGAAAATGCCAAGAACAGAGTTAAATGATTATATTCTTACCAATGACTGAGCCAAATGTCACAAAACATAACATGTAGATCACCGATAAGGCAAGAAAATAGCCATATGAAATCATCCAATATGGCCCGTCACCAAGACCATGCATTTTCATCATGATTCTTAATTTTTGTTGCTTCTCATAAACAAGTAATGCCAGAACAACCTACATAAAATGCATATAAATTTTCTGCTCACGGAACAATACATAACTCGTATTCAAAGTCAACAATTGTATCTAACATTCAATGCGAACACAACAGAATGTTAGATACAATTGTTGACTTTGAATACAAGTTATGTATTGTTCCGTGAGCAGAAAATTCAAATCTAAAGGTAAGCTATTGAAAAAATCAAAATGGTTAATAGCTACCTATTCTCGCTCATATATTTGTTCAGATAGTTCTGCACTTACCGGAAAAAGTAGCAGGACGACCCATGTAAAGAACAGACCGCTCAGAAGAGAAGCTACCTCAAGTCTAATTGGGGTCTCAGGTTTTGGCATTTCCTTTACAAACTCAAATAACATTTTGGTATCAGGTCCAAGCAGAAACTTCAGATAGGCATTTGATATCTGCATGGATAATGATCCTAGGTATCAGTCACTATTATCTTCGAAGATTCAGATAAAGAAAGACTAGTATATTTTTATTAATAAAAAGTGAGTAAATGTATACGAAGGGGACTTATTTATGTTAAGTAACTAAAATTTACCGATACAATTAATGTTAAAATTTGCTATATTGTAACTCAATGCTGGATGTACGTCATATCATGATCATAGTTTCACTAACTTCTTCTATTCAAATTCTGCATTTTCGAAGTCGCAATAATTGAGCCATTTGTTTTGCCAGTCCAAATGTATTCGTAATCTGATGCTAATGAATCAATTACATGTTTCAGTTTATGTTTATATAAAATTAAAAAACCAAAGATTTGTACCACAGGCTTCCAAGTTGCATGTTCTTTCTAAGTTGAGATAGAGTTTTCGATTTTGCAGTAGTGTTTGTGTGTGCGCGTGCGTGTGTGTATATCCATTATTAGAGATTTAGGATAACATCAGCAAGGAGGATGAAACAATTAAAACAGGTTTTAGATTTATACCAGATTGACAGAACGAGGAAACCGCAACAATCCAACCAGGCGGGTTGAGTTGTACCATACAGTGACATTGAATCCATCCTCATTTGAATTTAGAAAATCAAAAGCTGCCAAATGTCAAAACAAAAGTATAAAAATTAGTATTATTATCTTCCACACATTATGTATATATATTGAAACATAATGACAAAAAAGTACCTGAAACTATATCATTGATCCGTCCTTCTGATTTACCTCTTTGATTACCTTTATATAACTCAGTGTCGATATCAGACGAACTGTTACGCCAAAAATTTATAGCTTGACCACATCTGACTTCTACTTCTCATGGAAACAAATACAACCATTAACAATTAAATACTCTAAATTTTATATAACTTTTTACTCCCTGTCATTCGTAAATGTTTTGAAACAATCTATTACAGTGTGAGCCTTTATCGGCCGCAACTGTCCATAAGATTATTATCACTGCACAAGTGTGTGCGTTGTGCAGGTACAAATTTATGACAAGTTTTGTACATTAATGTTTTATACGCTCCTTTTTATGATTAACCAAGCAGTTCGTAACAAAAACTAAGACTTAGGTTCAACTCAACAGCCACAAAAATAAAATATTAAATAGCCTCCCTCCTCACAAACAGCATACGAGGTTTTGAAAAGGATATGATGATCTACAGCTACATATCCTCACCAACAAACTATTTGAGTATTTAATTTTCTGTCAGCATGCATTTCAATGCTTTGTGAAACACAAAACAGCCTATGAGAATGATTTCATTAGAATGGCAACATCAAGAATGGCACATGAGATTGTCAATTTCCACTATAAACATTGATGTGTTCATGCAAAGAAACACCTGCTGATTCAATTTCAATTCCATGTTTGTAATCATACATTGCCATTACAAGGATGTTCTATACCTTTCTCTGAGGCGTTGCCTGGTATCTGGTAGGGAAATGAGTATCCAAAGTTGTACCGAGGGCATTGAGTTTGTAGATAAAAAATGGGACGATCTGAAGTGAAAGCAGGTTCAAGAAAATTGTTGGCCCCAGGCATTGCATCAGATCCCTATATTATTTTCACAGTTGCAACAACAACATCAGAATCCACAAACATAGACAGACCAATAAATAATATTTAAATTCTAGACTGATTCAAAAGATATATATTGACATTCTAGACGGACAAATAAACATTTCAGAGATGGAAAAAAAACACTCACCAGCACATTTGATGGCAAACTAGCCATGATATCAATTTCATCCGGATAGGACTCAATTGGGAACATATTGTCTGACACATCTGTGCAAAGAATAACAAGTAATCATGAGGCAAACAATGAGGTGAAGTGCATGTTTGATTTAACTTATACATGAGGCAAAAGCGATTCTATAAGCACAGAATTGATTTTATATGTTCAAGTGTTATCAAAATTAACTTTGCCTCTATAATAGGTTTTAGTCTAAAATTTATTGTTCAACTCGGTGTGTGTTTGATTACACGGAGACAAAAATTGATTTGAATTTATTGATTTTGTAAAATTGATTCCGATTAAAAGTGAGTTGAATGATAAGTGGTCTACACTTGAATACATTCATGTAAAATCATGTTTACAATGAAAAGCTACAAATTATTGCTTCAAGTTTTAAGAAACTCTGGAGGAAAAAAATCAATTATATCTGAGATCGTGCAACTATATCAAAATCAATTTTACCTCATCCAACTGTGGAACAGGAACTAAACATACAGTCAATTGGAGTTGTATGTATGAAAACATAAAATTAATTTAACAAATTTGAAACATAAAAATTTAGAAAAGATGTTATACTCTGTGCAAAGGATTGATTGTCGGCGGTGAAAAGCATGTTAAAAGCACAGGAAACATTTTCCTTGCAATACACGGCAGGAAGTTGCAAGAGAGGAGGCCATTCATGTGGCTGAGGAACAGCACAGGCTGCCATTTGAGTCTGATCAGAATACTGAATCCCACAAAGCTTGTCTGAATCGTTACATGTTGTACTGTTATCGCGACAGACGCAACCACATTTGTTTTCGGGTTGATTTAGTTGATGATTGAGCAAACTTTGAAGGGAAATCAGCAAGACAGAAAGAATCAATGGGAACAGAATCAACAAGATGTTGGTCTTCACGCTCCGTTTCTGTATAACCAGAAAAACGTGACATGAAAGTAAGTGAGATAATAATAGTCCGTAAAACCTAACTCAACTGACAATGACTATATTGTTAGATCGGACTTAACCAGATTCAAACTCAAGACCTAACAATTGTGCGTGAGTTTCAGCGGTGTTTGATACTACGTAGAAAATAATAATATAGATATAATAATGAATAATGGATAGTGATATGGTTGTACCTGGAAGGTTAAGTTCTTTCTGAGCAGAGCATTTGTTTGAGTACAGAAGCTAGTAGGGGAAGAATCTGCCATCTTCTTTTTGTGTCTTGGTTTTCTCTGACAATGCAAAGTCTCTTACCGTTATATATATATATATATATATATATATATATATATATATATATAGGAATTCTCAGACTTCCCGTAATCATAGTTTTGTTTTTAAAATGATAGTAGAAATTAGAGTAACTTTCTATTTTAGAAAAGGAATTAGTTGATATTGATCTTTTTATACCGCCTATCAATTATATGTATTGTATTGTCCGTGCAAAAATGTTTGCATTGAAGTTTTTTTTTTTTTTTGGTCTAGGCATTGAAGTTATTTTGATAGTTCTTTAAAAAAAAGTTATTTTGATAGATTTTTGTTGATTAAAGTTTTAGTGATTTTTTTAAGGAATTAAAGTTTTAGTGATTTTTTTAAGGAATTAAAGTTTTAGTGTTATTACACAATCTAATAATAATACAAATAAAATTTACACTTCCTTCAAAAATAAAAATTACATTTAATTATAGTTTTGGTACCTTATTTTCCTCCACTCAAGAAATTAATCATCCATTTTAAAATCCTTTGATTTTTATCACTCCCTTAAATTTTTAGACTAAAAAATAATGAGTTTTAAATGATGTGATATACGATGTCATGATGTGGAATGATTAAAAGCCACAAAATCGAAAGAAAACCAGTTAAAAATATCAGTTTCAACTTTAGAAATTATTTATTTTAATAATTTAATTAATAACATGTAAACAAATAATTTATCCATTTTGATGTGAGTACGAATATATTAATGTGAGTACAAGGGGTACTCAATGTCCATTAGGAATATTAAAATTCATACACTTTTTAAGCAAGATAATGGACTTTCCAGCATTTTTTTTAGTCTAAGAGGTTAAAACGGAGCAATTTTGAAATGGGAGACAAGTTTCATTGGACAGCCAAAATTGCAATTAAACTTAAAACCTTTGTAAGAGGTCAGTCTGTAACGTGCTCGACAAAGATCAATCGTATTTGACACTGGAGGTGTTCATATCCCAACCGATCTAAATCAAAACTGCAAACCAATATATATATTTTACCAGTATAAAATATTGTCTTAATCTTTCATTTGTTTGTTTTAATTTATTTTACACAATGCTTCTATGATAAGCAATCATTAATAGTGTCATTAATAGAGAGTAAAAAACAATCATTAATATCAAAAACAATCATTAATAGTAATGATTAATAGGGAGTACTAAATATAGTAAGAAGAAGAAAACAAAAAGAGAAAATTTTAGAGCATGCAGAGGTTATTAACAATTCTTATTTGAGAAGAAATAAGAGGGATTGTTATTGAGATGCAGTCTTTCTTAGAGTTTTACAGGCCTTAGGCAAATATGAGAAAAAGGCCCCTTGTGTAATATATCATAATTTTTTTTAACTCATTGTTGTGTTTTTAATTAGATCTTTATTTCGTTTTTTTTGCTTTTCACTACGAGATAAATGTTGTTTAGGCAACATCTAAAAATAAATTAAATACTTCATAGACACCAAAACAAAATAAAATACCGTAGAAATATAGAACAATAACACCTACAAGGTAGACTGAAATTTTAGCACCTAAGAATAATAGCACAAAAAAAAAGTTGACATTACTAAATGCGTCTCATGATCTTAAATGCGTCTCACATCGGTTTCATGATACAAAAAAAATTTAGCGCCTAAGAACAATAGGGTCACATGATCCTAAATGTGTCTCACATGATTTTGTATTATCAAATTATATTTTGCAATCCTTTTAATCAATTCAAGAAAGTTGACATTACTATAATGATATCATTTAATTTTTTGGAACCTTTGAAAGACAAGATTAAAATTAATTTCTTTACTAGACCCAATTTTAACTAAAATATAATTTCTTTTATTATAAAATTATCCCAATTTCTTGGATAGGGAGAGTGTATATAGAAATCTTTGTGATATATGTGGTATATATAGCAAATCATGCCAAAAAGGCCAAAATCATTAACAGGTTTCAGCCCAGCCTTTCATCATGTCAATGTTTGGGAGCCTTTCAGTGAAGTTAGCTATTTACACCCTCCAAAAATCAACTATTTCTATATGCACCCCCACCATAAAAAAAAATTTAGAACCCCCTACAGCATGGACCCTAGGCCGTCGCACCCCCGACCTATACCTAGGGTCGGCCCTGTTGAGATGTAAGGCGTATACAAGCAATCTCTTTCTCTTGCATAAATATGAATGATCTCATTGCATATTTTATTCAACTTCTTTCATCACATTTTAAATAAAAAATATTCATGCTTGAATTCAATGTAAAATTTAAAGTGATTTCTTAAGAGTTGTATGGTTGGAGTAAATGAGTTGTAATTAAACATTAAAATTAAAAACGGAGTAAATAAGTGATGTATGCCTAAGGCCCACTTAAGCTACTCTTAGCAAGTGCATGCTCTTAGTTTGTGTCCTTGGACGACAATAGTGTACACCTAGTCGTTACTTCAAATTCAACTTACATTTTTTAACTCAATTTCAATGTACTAAAACATACAAGAAAAATGCTAAATGTAGCGTTTCAGTTTTGTTCTTTTAAATAATGGTTTATATTTGTTGAAAATAAACAAGAGAACAACTTTACATTTCTACTCACAATCATGTATCGTTCTGTTTTCTCTCCCAAATATGGCTCCTATCTAACCAAAAACTATGCACAAGATGATTGAGGTCATAGATTTTTAACCAAGACACTGCAACATAACGCTTTAAGCCTTAATCAAAGGTGTGTAATGGATATCTGGACTTGCACCTCTTTTTCTTTTTTTAATACTTATGCTTCTTGAAACCGTGTGACTGTTCCGTACATTTTTTCTCGCCATGTTTCGTTCAGCAAATTTGAATTGCAATTTGTTGCACGTAGCCACCCCTCTCTGAGAAATTGATTCATCACCCCCCTTGATTTCATTCAATGCATAAATGATTTGATAATTAAAAAAAGATGATCTTTTCATCTTCATAATTTCAACGAGAATAATGAATTATGGATTTTTAAATTGGAAAGGAATGAAAACCGCTTTGCAACAATTTTAGACATGTCCTCATTCTCTTCATTATAACCTTGAAGTTGGAAAGAATCACAACAAGTGAACTCGCCGATAATTATATGAAAGTTTTTTCATTGAAAAAACGTTTGAAAATTTTCATATTTTAGTTAAAAATAAAATTATGTGAGATCTAATGTTGATTAACTTTGTTGGAAAGATGCTGATATAATGAAGGGAGATGGGCTTGAGCAAACTCATTCACTGAGGGGATGGGAAAAGGTGAGAGGAAGATGGGAGAGAACCTATGATGCACGGATATGGACACCGGACACGATACGGACATTGACACGCCAACATAGCTAATAATTTGAAAAAATCACATGATTTGAGAGGAAGATGGGAGAGAAAGAATAGACAAAATAATCTAATGCATAGAGTGTATAATAGAATCTGTGAACTTGATTGATCTAATGGCTCTCAATTATTGTTTATAATGGCTTACAAGTGAAGGACTTAATTGAACTTTCATTCTATAATTCACAGTTTAATAAATAAAAAAAATGGTTAAGCTTTTCACCCCTGTAATATATGTCATCCTCCATTCAACTCAGCAAATTCGCTTACGTGGCATAGATTTGGCTTTTTTTTTTTAATTGGCCCCGTGTAAAAAAAAATCCACATCAGATTTTATTTTTAAAATATTTGAAAATTAATATTAAAAAATTAAAAAAAAAATCATAAAATATTAAGATTTTTTTTCAAAAATTTAAAAAATCGAAAAAATTCAGAAAAATATTAAAAAAATTCCGAAATAGAAAAATAGTCGGATTTTTTCAAAAAAACAAGGAAAAAAACTATAAGATTTTTTTAAAAAATAGAAAATATAATCAGATTTTTTTAGAATTAATTTTTAAAAATCATAAAAATATTCTGATTTTTTTCCAAAAATTTAAAAACTAAAAAATTCAGAGAAAATATTTTTCCGAAATATAAGAAAACAGAAAAATAGTCAGATTTTTTGCAAAAAATTTAAAAATCGAAAAGAAAATTAGATGTTATTTTCAAAAAATTTAAAAAATCAGAAAAAAAAAAACTATAAGATTTTTTTAAAAATTTAAAAATTAGAAAATATAATCAGATTTTTTTAAAAATTAAAAAGATTTTCAAAAATTCTGAAATTTAATTTTCAAAATACAAAAAAAAAGGTCAAATTTTTTTTAAAAATTTAATGGATTAAAAATCTGGATACAAATTTAGAGGGTTTTGCCATCATCATGGAAAAATGATTTTTTCCCCAATATTTTAGAAAAATTGTGGAATAAAAAATCTGAATTTTTTCTAAATCTGTATGCAGATTTTTTAAAATTAAATAAAAAAATTTCCCAAATTTTTTTTTATAAAATCTGACCTTTTTCTTACTTTTGAAAATTTGCTTTTTTTGTATTTTGTAAATTAAATTCCAGAATTTTTTTAAAAAAAACTGATTATATTTTCTGATTTTTTCTAATTTTTTAAATTTCAAAAAAAAATCTTATAGTGTTTTTTTTTCTGATTTTTTAAATTTTTGAAAAAAAAATCTAATTTTTTTTTCTATTTTTTGTAAAAAAAATCTGACTTTTTTCTCTGTTATTTTTATATTTCGGGAAAAAAAATTCTGAATTTTTAAAAAATAAAATCTGACGTGGAAATTTTTTTTTACACATGGCCGATTAAAAAAAAAGGCCACATCAACGTATTTGCTAAGTTGGATTGGGGAGGGGGGTGTTCTGGAAAAAAAAAAATTATGAAGATTCAAATCAAACCGAAAATTTTATAGGGACGAAAACCGGAAATGACATATATTACAGGGGTGAAAAGGACTCTTAAACCAAGAAAAAATGACCCGTAATTAACCGTGGGATTGTGAGTACATAGCATTGCCTTAACAAAAAAAACAATTCCAATGTGCGTGTACACTCTCGTGCTTTCGTGAGATTTTGCGAGGATAAATTCGCATTATATAGCACAACTCAAAATACAATTATATACAGATATATTAATCTTTGTGCGACGGAAAATTATTGCAATGTATCAAATGCTTGAGCCTCGTGTGCTACCTTAATGAAGACATCTTCCAATGTTGTGTCAGATAAACCCCATGCGAAAACAGTGAAGTTTCTTTTTGCAGCTTCAACAGCTCGGAATACATTCGCCATTTTAATTTCCTCTTTTGGCAGCTCAAATTTCCGAGTACCAGAGAGATGGTATATCTTGTTGGCGTTTGGGGTGAGCCGTTGTACCATGTTCTCGACATCCTTCTCGTGATCGGAAGATGTTGTCATTGTGAACACATATGTTCCTCCATATCTGCCTGTCAGCTATGACAAAACAACAAAGGTAGCTATAAAAAGTCAGAACTATGCATGGTTTAAGTTTGCACTTTTTATTTGGCAATATATTGAAAATACAATAGATGTGTATATCTCTTCAAAAAAACAATGGATGTGTATCTGCCATCAGCTTGGATTTTTAAAGTTGCATTCAAACTTGCATACATTAACCATATAATGACGAAAAAATGTCTTTTGCAATCTATAATCCCATACTAATCCTTACTGTCAGCACAACAGAGTTCGATCTTTCAATTGATTGGCTCAAATTTCTAGTGAACATTACAAACATTTTCAAACCTCATTTACGGATCAGAAAATCCGAGTCATCCAATCAAGATCTGTCGAATGATGGTGGTGACTACACAAGTGTACGTGATCCCTAACAATGGCGATCCGGATCAGTAAATTATTTTTTTTTTTTAAAACTCGGTTTCCGGACCGACTAATCCGAGGGGACCAATCTCACCGCCCATTTGCGGGGGCCCCGTTTAAAGCCAGAGCAAGCTCTGTATAGACTTAGCCCACCGAAATTGGCACCAAAGGGAATCGAACCTGAGACCTTTGGAGGAGCAAACTCCAAGATCCCAAGCCAACCACTAGGCCAACCCCAAATGGGTTCGGATCAGTAAATTATTAACAGCTAGGATCCGTATTTTAATATTTTATACACAGACCTATTTTAAAGTTTCATTTTGAAATACAGTTCCATAAAGCATATCACTAGAGAAATGTACCTCCTTTGGATTTCCTATGCATTGGAAGCTACCATTTACAAATATTCCTAATCGATCACACAAGGCATCTGCCTCTTCCATAGAATGTGCTGAAAGCATAAAACCAAGATTTATCAATCTAAACGTGAAGAGAGAAAGAGCCAACACCTTGATGTCGCTATGGAATAACATATAAATCATGCAAATATATCTAAAGCATAAACAAGAAGCCGAATATAGTGCTACAAGATCCATGAAAGATTGAGAAAATACTAGTCAAAATGATTGCACGGTCCCGTTTCGCAAGCTTGATAACATTCCATAGCCATTTATTTCCTTGAAGCAGGGTCTAATCCAGTACTTGGCTCATCCAAATAAACAATCTAAATTTGAATTGGCATTTACAAAATAAGAAAACTTTAATTTTCTTTTTTTTTCTTTTCTCTTTTTAAAAAAAAGTGAAAAAGAAAAAAATCAGATTGGCTGAAAAAGAAAAACAAACTCTGGGATCCCCAATCAATGAAATTGCAACACTAAGCCTCCTCTTCATCCCTCCACTGTATTTTCCAGCTTGTTTATCAGCAATCCCTCCATGGTAAAGGTTCAAACTCTTCAAAGATTCTTCTACTGCCTGTAACAATATAATGGATGCTAAATAGTTAAAAAAAAATCTCTGTCAAACAAAGGCAAGCTACACAGAAAGTTGTTCAAATTGCATCTAAACTGAAATCATCTTTTATACAGCCATCTTTTACTGATCCATACCCTTAACAGAAAAATAAGCAATTAAAAGTACTTGAGAAACATGTTAAAGAGTGTAAAATTTACTGTAATACTTAACTACGAATCTCCCCTTCAATATGATAACTAATCAAGGGCCTAAACGTTAATTAGAAAAACAGGTTTGTTATTCATCAATTGAAAGGAAAAAGTAAAAGATTTAGTCATATATATCATGTGCTGTTCCATGTAATATAGTTTTTTTTCAAGTAGGTTAGTATTGTCTTTTCCATATTTATTAAATACATTTCTCCGAATAAAACTAAGATGTTTCGATGGTAACCATAAAAAGTTAGTACTTTAACTGGTTTATTATAAAAAGTTTGGGTCCTTCACCAAAACTTAACAATGTAATAGTTTATAGAAAAAACTAACATGATGAAATGGAATGATGTTCTTCATAATTATGAAATACCAACTGCCTATTTCATTGCTCTAACTACCTAAAACACCTATGTATAGCATAAACTCCTATATCTTAATGTTTCAATCAGGGTATGAACTTACTTGAGTCAAGATTGAACCTGTAAGGTTTTTAAGTCTTCCATAAAAAAGTAGGTGCTCTCTACCTGTCAAGCTTTCCCACAGCAAGCTATAGTATCATAAGAAGAAAATTAGAAAATTCTTTCATTTGATACAAATTTGATTTCAGGAAAAACAAAAAAGCTGTAGGAAATTTCAGCTTACTCGTGTTGTGGGCATACTCCCATGCTAGTATATATTCCGTCCATATGAGTTCTAATGTCCTGCCCTTGAACATATGCTGCACCAGATGTTGGCTTTGTGAGACCAATCATCTATAAGCACACATAAGTTGATTAGATTTATAAATTAAGAAGAAAACAATTCAAAGGATGAAACATAATTCGTTGATTCATTCAGAGGAAGATGAACTTCGTGAGGTGTTTCAAAACTTTTTTCTATCTCTTATGTGAGAAGAAAAAACTTGAAGGAACCCTCTTCAAATATATTTTCCGGGCGGGGTAATTTACAAAATTAACTTTTAACTAACCATACTGATAAAAGAAGTCTTCCCAGCACCATTAGGACCAAGCATACCGAAGCATCCCCCTCGAGGAACAGCAAGGAACAATTCTCTCACTGCAAATTTCCCTGGATTTCCATCCCTTCCTGGATAGAATTTTTTTAGGTTGTCACAAACAATTGCATGATCAATGGTTGGTTCATGCAGCAGCTGCTTCACCTTCTCCCTCTTAAGACAGAGAAGAAAGCATTTAATACAATAAGCGTGTAAGTAAGACACGTGTGGCAAACCAATTCATTCATCTCGAATGCTGAATATGTTAAGAAATGGTTCTAAAAGATAAAAGTCCATTTTAAGCTCTATGGAAGTTGCTCTATTGAAGTAAAACTCATACTTTGGTATTAATTTTCTTATAATACAAAACTGATGTTCGAAAAAAAGGAAAAGGCTGTGATAGAAAGAATAGTTTTTTGGTTCTCTAGTAGAATTCATACCTAATTAAAGTTCCCTCTAGCTGTCCCAAGTTACTGATGTTTTGTAAATAACACTACTACACCTCATTGTGGTGACTTTAAATTTCTAAAACCAGTAGGTGAAATGCACCCTCTTGATAGACATTATCTTTCTCATTTTCTTAATCCATAAGGTGAACATATAATAAAAGTACATTTATTCTATAGACATAAAGTTCACCTCTTGGATGACATCAGGTTTCTCCATCTGAGCAAAAACTTTTGACCCTTGCCTTTGAATACTGGGCTTTTTCAATGATGGAAGTGGTTTTTTCTGAAATCCTTTCACGAAGAATAGAGGACCTTTCCCACTTCCTGTTGACAATACTTGGTCGATGTAATAAGCAACTAAAAGCACTACTATCCACTCAGCAAACATGATAATTAAGACTACTTTCATGCCATTGACGTCATCACTCAGATCCTTCCACTGCATACCATCAGTCCTTAAATTACCGAGACTGGAAGAAAACTGTGCAAACTCATACAACCCACGATATAAAGCAAACCCAGGATACAAGTCCATACAAATGATCCATCCTCCTGCAGAAATAGCATAGGAAATAAACAGGCTAGAAGTTTAGAAGCTGCCAACAGAGGAAAATTGGCAATAATGTTATATTTTCTGTTCTATCTTTACTTGGTTGTGTTGAAAAATTTTGAAGTAATTTCATGTGGTTTATGTGAAGATCATTGTTCCTCTAGATTTCCTTATTTCATTTTAATGTTTTGTGAAATGAAGACTTAGGATACTTGGAAATGAACCCCATTAATTTACGGTTACTCCGTAAATTTATCCCACCATGTTTTGGTAAACATACCAAGACAGGCAAGGAGTCAAAAACAAAGGACATTAACAACAACATTTGTGAATCGGGGGGAGTACTAGTTGCTGAAGTTCTATGCTTTGAAAGGCTGGTGTTCTTGGTTTTTTATTTATAGATTTTCTTGTAATTGTAACAAGATTAAGCTCAATTGATAGTAGTAGTTAATATAAGGTTTATTAGTTGTGGACTTGGACTTGAACTAAAAGTGAAAGTGATTGGCTTAATTGATAATTTAAGTAGGTGCATTCGGTTATTGTATTTGTGCATAACATAATGCTATCAATCTCACAATACATTGTTAACCTTAACCATCATTCTCTCCTTTTAATTTTATCTGTCTAAACTTCAGAAAGATATTTCTAGTAGACGAGTGTGAGATCTCAAACAGAAACTAATTTCTTTTAGCATGTTATTCCCTAGGAGAAGGTATTAATAAATTGTTGGTTACGACATGACAGAACAGGAAAAGATCTATCCTATTAGAAGAAATAGAGAACTGAATCAGGTCTCTAAACACTTGAACATTATTATTTATCTGTCACATTCGGCATTTTTTTCCTTTTTCCCTGCCTCCTAAAGAATATATGAATAACCGTAAATGAAACAATTAATGTAATGGATCATTCCTGTGCAATTAGCATCATCAACAATGTTACCCAGTCATAGTTGAAACTTGAAACCATATTAACAACTTGGAATGGTATCAGTCTTCAGTCACAAAACTTACTTGGAAATGATGTTTCTTGAACAAAAAATTGAAAAAGAAAGCCGCCTAATAGCTTGGTTCCAAAGACGCCTATATATGCAGTTACTGCAAATATCAAAAACATTGGTAATGAGATATGAGAAAAGGCAATATTAATGCACCAATTATTATGAACAACTTTAAGTAGATATCAACAAACCTGTAGCGGTCTTAACATTTGAAAAAAAGGAAGACACCAGAAATGCCATTGAAATTTGTAAGTTTATATAGATGAAGTAGAACAGGAATTGGATGCTGTAGTCATTCAAGGTGAAGAATTTTAATCCTGAAAATGAAATCAGCAGCATTAGACAGAACGGGAAAATGCAAAGAACAAACAGTTAGTGGTCATGTTCTTACCTAGGATTGAGCCAAATATCACAAAGCACAACATGTAGATCACTGATAAGGCAAGAAAATAACCATACGAAATCAACCAATATGGCCCGTCACCAAGACCATGCATTTTCATCATGATTCTTAATTTTTGTTGCTTCTCATAAACCAGCGATGTCAGAACAACCTATATAAAATGCATATATAAGTACGTTAAAACATCTTCAGTATTGTGTTTGCACTAGATGTTAGGTACAATAACAATTATTGAGTTTGAATATGAGCCATGTATTGTTCCATGAGCAGAAAATCCATAAAGAAAGTTTACTTGTTTTTTTTTATAACTACCTATTTGTTCAGATATTTATATATGCACTTACTGGAAAAAGTTGCAGGACAACCCATGTAAAGAACAGACTGCCCAGGAGAGTAGCTATCTCAATCCTAATTGGGGTCTCAGACTTTGGCATTTCCTTTACAAACTCAAATAATATATATTTTGGTGCGGGAACCACGCAGAAACTGCAAGTAGGCATTTGATATCTGCATGCATGATGATCCTAGATATTAGTCACTAAGAAAGGCTCATTATTATGGATTTAGGATAACGACAACAACAAAGAGTATACCAGATTTACGGAACGAGGAATCCGCAACATTGCATTAAGATTATTAATATCGTGACCCTTGGTTGTTGAGTTGAACCGTACAGTGACATTGAATCCATCCTCATTTGAATTGAGAAAATCGAAAACTGTCAAATGTCCAAACAATATAAAAAAAACGAGTTAACTTATACAAAGACAATTTAGCTTTATGATGATAAGTGCTTATGATGCAAATAAGTTGAAACATGTCGTTTTCGGTTACCTCTTTGATAAGTTTGATATATAACTCTTTGTTGATATCAGAACAAGTGTTACGCCATAAATATATACCTCGAGCACATTTGATTTCTACATTAAGGGGGAAATAAATATTACTCTATATAGTAACATTCTACTACAAGCTATGAGGCCCACATACATATGATACGCTACCGATACATCCATACCAAAAAAATTTAAAATTCATGATATAATACGGCTGGGATACTTCGATAAAAAAGTTAAATTTAAACTACATATTAAAACTCAAAATACAAAATATAGACTAAAACTCAAAAGCAACAAAATTGGCGCAAAACCTAGACCAAACAGACATAGAAAAACGACAAGGCAAAACAATGAAATTGTCTTCACACAATAATCAACAATAATATCGTTCTCAAACAAACAAAGAGATACAAAACAGACGGCGGCAACAATAGAAATATAAATGTAAGTTATATTGATAATAAAGAAAGCGACTATTAGTCAATTACATATATGATATATCCTAAATAGAAAACATCATTACTTAGTCAATTACATATATACCAAATATAATAGAAACACCAGGTAGCCCGCACATATCGGTTTTCCACCGCCTATCCTTCGTATCCTAGATGTATCTGAAAAGTATCGGATAATTGTTTTAAAAAAAAATAAAATTTAATCTTCGGATATTCTCCTAATACGTATCGAGAGAAGTATCGGACAGGTATCGGTGCAGGATACAGAGGGGATTCGTAAATGTATTGAATTCCAAGCAATTATCGATATGTATGTTTAAGATGGAATATTGTATTGGATTGAGAATTCTTGAGCAGCTATTTCTCTAGAAGTTGGAGGGAAATGGATTTAGCTGAATTCAACCGTCCAATTTAAATTGACGGATGAGATGATTTGTAACCGATATGCTTAATATAGTTCTTAATTTTGGATACTCAATATTCTCAAATACTTCGGTTTAGATGTTTCTTTTTTATAAGAAAAGAAAAAATTCATCTTTTATATTTACGACAACGATACATTACTTAACGGTTGTTTATTGGATGAACATTTGTTTTTTAATAATATAAAAGAATGGAAGGGAGTGTCATTTAAAATGGCATTCTCTCTATCTCTTTTCATATCAATCACATGTCATGGTTTAGATGAGTGTTAGGATAAAAACATTATTTATAACACTTTGTATTTTATTAGATATAATCGATGTAAATCTGACTCCCACCATTTTATACAAGATATATGTTTAACGTGAAAGATTCACATTAATTTAATTCAATAAAAGAATATTTTTAACACTCATCATAATGTTGATCACATCTATCATAGCATTATCTCTATTCTTATCTCTATTATGGTTTTGAATTAATTATGGATGTACAAAAATAGTTCTCCTTTTCTAATATGAATAGTTTGATCTTATATCAATAGGATTAATTAACCCAAAAAAATCATCAATAGAATTAATATGTGTGTTTTGTCTTCCTAAATTTAGCTCAGTTGGTAGAGACATTGTATATTATACGTATGGGTCAGGATTCGAACCCATGCCGTCATTTATTCACTTTAAAAAGGTGAATTTCTAGCATATAGACTACTTGATCAAAAAAAATTATAAGTTGGATCATTAAAAAGGCACTTATATGATCACACCTCTTAATAAAAATCATTTAGACACACATAGCGCATATATCATTTAATTAATTAAAAAATACACATTTTTTAAATTGTTAAGTATTTTACCTTTTTTAATGTGTGTGCCCAATAATGTATATGTATTATGATTTGATTTGCTGTAATGGGTTTTGAGTACCTCTTGTTTTTTAGTTTGTAAAAAAAAAATATGAAAAAAGAAATCCAACTTAAAGACAAGTAAAAGTACAGGTATCTTAGGCGAGCTCTATTTTAATTTACCTCTCCTTATCATACATTGTCCTTAATTATAAGGATGTTCCATACCTTGTTGCGCAGTAGTACCTGCTATTTGGTAGGGAAATAAGAATCCAGAGCTGTTTTGAGGGCACTAAGTTTGTAAATAAAAAATGGGATACTCCGGAGTAAAAGCAGTTTCATGATAATTGTTATCCGTAGGCTTTGATCCAGATCCCTATATTATTTTCAAAGTTGCAACAACAACAACAAGAGTCCAAAATAAATAAATAGACTAATATTTTTTTTTAGGGAATAAATAGACTAATAAATAAATAATATTTAAAATCTAGATAGCTAAATAAATACTTTCGAGTTGCAAAACAAAACAAAAAAACTCACCAGCACATTCGGTGCCAAACTCGCCATTATATCAGATTCATTCATAGTTAAGGCACTTGGGAACATATTTTTAGACACACCTACGCAGGATAAAACAAGTAAACATAAGACAAACGAACAAAACTAAGTTAATATACTACCTCTCATTTTGTATATAAGAAAAAGTTGAGTTAGCAAAAGTTGATGTAACAAAAAGTTAAATCAATAAAAGTTAATCTATTTATTTACTACTTCTAGAATTTTGGTTCTATATATAAGAAAAAGTTGCGTCAACAAAATATTTTTGTTGACTCGACTTTTTCTTACGATTGTAAGTATTATTTGAAATTTGAAAAGAAAAAAAAAAGGGGGGGTGCAATGGTAAAGAGCATGGTAAAATAACAGGAGGCGGCTGTATTGCATGAGAGAGCGGGAAGTTGCAAGAGAGGACTAAAAAATAATACTCAAAGGTTGATCATTATCATTTTTAATAAAATATTATATTTTTCTCTTTTTTAACTATAATAAAATTCATATGACCAACAAGACCCAAGTCATGCACGCTTGACTGTGGAGTTCATATGAAATGGACTAACGAAAAGAAGATACATCTTCTTGGTATAGGTAGTACAAAACAGTTCTTATAAGTCTTCCTTCAACCATGTAGTCACATACATACATGGCTTCAGGATCCCTCTCATTCTGATGTGATTCGGTTCGTCTGGAAGTTGTTGAAAGCCGCTCACTGTCATGCCTTGTGCATCGGCGACCACTCTCCACCCTTGTCAGCCTTAGGTGTTACATGCCCAACAACTTTCGCTTGGTTCGTTCCCGAACCACATCGTACTAGGAGAGATCTGCTCTGATACCACTTGTAATATCTCAGACGACTTTAAGTATTGCCAACTGATCCCCACAAACCAACACGAGTTTTTTCAACGTGTTTTGTCTTCACTCGCACGTTTTTTAGGAAACTTCCCAGAAAATCACTCATCCAAAGACTACTCCAACTCAAACACGCTTAACTGTGAAGTTCATACGAAATGGATACCGAAAAGAAGATGCATCTTGTTGGTATAGGTAGTACGAAACAACTCTTATAAGTCTTTCTTCAACTCATACTTACATGGCCTCAAGATCCCTCTCATTCCGATGTGATTCGGTTTGTCTAGAAATTGTCGGGAGCCCTCATTATCATGTCTTGTACACTCGTCAGCCTCAGGTGTTACACTTTCCAATCATGTTGCATCATCACTAGATTTATGTTTTTGACCAATTGAAGGATTTATATTGCACTAAAAACTTAATATGCTATTCTTGCATGATTAACTTTAAAATTTAGTCAGTATGGATTCTGATGCTGAAGAAGTTTAATTTAAGAAGAAAGTTGATGGTTTGATTTGATCCCAAAAAACACATAGATTTTGATCTCTATATGATATTTTAGGTAAAGATCATCTAACACTTCTCAATGGAGTGTGAGAAATATTGGAAATGCATGAGAGAAAATAGAAGATGTGATGCATGAATCGTGATGTATATGTGATGAAAAACAAAAATAGACATAAAAATAGAAAGAGAGAAAATAAGAAGAAAAGCTAAGACAGAGAGTCTAGAAAAGTATGGATGGTCAATCCCAATTACCAGATTTGATATGCACTTTTATCAAAATATTGGAATATACCTATTGTTAGTCTCAATTATGTATGTATTTTTCAGGCTAAGTGACAAATGTTTTGCAGTTTTCAGATGATCAGCACATGAATTTCAGACATCATCTACATTGTTAATTAATCACATTTTAATTAGTTCAAAATGTTTTCAAACCAACATAAACAAATTAAAATCATTGATTTTAACTAGAATTAGCGATGTTTTATAAGCTGGTGTATACTTACATGATACATTGTTAAAATTACTCAGTGCGATGATTAATATGGTATAGATAAGGTAGGACACAGTAGAAAACATTGATAATGTTACGTTATGATTTAATAATTTATTACATATTCGACAACGGGATTTGAGTTGTAAGAGACAAATACAGAGTAATAAGAACAATCTTGAGGCCTTGTCAGTTCATTTTCAATAATAAATGAAAAATGACAAACACAAGAAATGATATCATATGCTTTAGGATTTCATTTGCATATTCTTCTACTAGTGTGAATTTTTCTTCTTTCAAACATGCATCTAATCACTTCTAACTATGTAGATAATTGTAAAAATATTTTCAAAATTAACATAACAAAGTGATATTATTGTGTAATTTAATTGAATGTATAAAAAAAATCTTTGAAATTAGTAATCTCTATCATTGATTTAGTTTCAATTATTTAAACTAATGAAATTTACTTCACAACAACATATACGTATGAAATGATTTCAATGAGTTGATATGATCACAAAATGACAAATCACAAATTGCAACTTATATAGTAGATAGTTCCAAACTTAACCATAAAATATGTATCATACTCCCTCAAATGAAGAGCATATTTCCTTCATCCATGTTACTCACATGGGCCTCCAAATAAACCAGTTATTTTAATCAACAAATTCACCAATCCTTTTCCCTATAAAACCCCCTCTTATTCCTCTCAAACATCATCACTCACTCACACACACACACACACACCAAATCAAACCAAGAGCATTAGCACCTCAATCATTCCAAATATGGCTTCCAAGGTTGCTATGCTCCTTTGTCTCAACATCCTATTTTTCACTGTTGTAAGCTCAACATATGTTCCATGTCCCCCACCACCTCACAAAGATCACAGCCACAAACACCCAACTTGTCCTAGAGACACAATTAAGTTTGGTGTGTGTGCTGATGTATTGGGTTTGATTAATGTTGAGCTTGGTAAGCCACCAAAGACACCATGCTGCTCTCTCATTGATGGTCTTGCTAATCTTGAAGCTGCTGTGTGCCTTTGCACTGCTCTTAAGGCTAATGTCTTAGGCATTAACCTTAATCTTCCCATTAATTTGAGCTTGGTACTTAACTATTGTGGAAAGGGAGTTCCAAAGGGTTTCGTGTGCGCTTAAATAGACACTCACTATATTTTTTATTCTTCATGTGGTGTGTGGATTTTGTACTTTTTGGTATTTTCTCTCTAGCACTTGTTATTTGTTTTTCCCAATGAACATTTCGTTCATACTTGATTATTTATTATTATTATTATCATTATTATTGTGATGGTTTGAATTGAAGCATCTTTGTCTTCTTTTTCATAGCCTCGCTATAGTGACAAGTAATTTGTATTCCATCTAAGTGAAATTTCTTGTATTAATAAAAATTCTGTTTAAGCGAAAATTCAATGGTCTGTTGATTCTCGAGATTGTTCTAAGTAGAAATGTATTATGGTTTGAAATGTAGGTGTGTTTCTCTCTAACTTTAAAAAAAAAAAACTAGGGCCATGTTAAAAAGTGCTCTAAGGGCATTGTTTAAGGAACCCATAAAAAGAAATTATATCTTGAAAATATAAGTCAAACACTTGTTGAAGTTAGAACCGTACAATTTCCAATGCAAAAGTTGCTACTTTTAAATGCTTAAACAATGCTTATAGAGCACTTGTTAGCATTTTCCAAAAAAACTAAATATTATCCCCCTTTTTCTTTTCTAGGCAAAAATATTATCCTTTTAGAAAATGTTAAGCTTGTGATGAGAAATATGCAAATGCAAATGACAATTTAGGCAAACGGTTTTCTTATCGTCACCCCTAAACAATGTCAAAAGTTCTCTTTTCAACTTTTCTCAACATATAAAAGTTCTCTTTTCAACTTCTCTCACGTATGTTCATCTTATATTCCACTGACGGATAGTGGAACTCATCATGCTTACTTAGCTAATTAAATGTCGTTTACTATTTAAAAATATTTATTTCAAAAATTTGTGTATATTTTAGGAGTATTTTTTTTATAACAAAAGGGAAAAAAGAAAAGGAAAAAAAAACAAGGAAAAGACCCAAACCAAGGTCATCACCCATAGCATCTACTAAGAGTATATAGGTCATATATCGGAAAGGGTTTTGTATGAAATAACAAGACTTTTATGACTTAGAACACCTTTTCCTACAATTATTTTCGTACATTTTAGGAGTATTTGTTAACAAGACTCTAAACAATTATCGTCGTTTCCAGAAGTAATAAAATTGTAAAAGGAAAAAAAAACTTTTAATTATTTTCTAAAATGCATCATTCATGTCTAATATTTTATCTCTTCTCCAAACTTAAAAAATTAATTCTCCTTGGTCTAAATTTTCATATTTTCGCAAATATTGTAAACTTCGAAATAAATCTCAAAGCTGGTTTTCCACTCAAAAGGTTCATCTCCATTAAAGGATGGCACTTCTCTTTTCTTCATTTCCATGCTGTACTAATCCTTATCAAGATTGGTGAGATTTGATACTTTCTCATGTTTGTCAAATTATCATGCTCGTCTCTCACATTTTTATTTTTTATTTTTTTAAAAAAGTTAAATTGCCCCACCGAAATTGACATTGGAAAGAATGGAACTTGAGACCTTGAGTATGGAACTTGAGACCTTAAGTAAGAGCACGCTCCCGGATCACAATACAACATCACTAAACCAGCCCAAGTGGGTTCTCATCTCTCACATGTGTTAACCTTAGCCAACTAGTTATCTAATCTCACACATATTTTCAAAATTGCTTCCACTTATCCTATACAATCATCGATTTTTGCCAACTTCGTGCCTAAACTAACCCCTACTCTAGCCTCTGTAATCTTAAGTGTGGCTCAATTGAGTTTGGAAACTTTTTGCAAACCTTTAATCAAACATGTGAAGGATACGCTTCTAACAAACTCAACATTATTTTTAAAGCTACTACAATTGTTTTTTAAAAACATACTTTTTAACACGACGCCCTTCCCTATTGGCAACCTTCAACATTTAGTAGTTTACCTCAACGAAATGCCTAAAACAAATATGAAGAAATCTAGCATGAGCAAATTCACGTTACCATAAAATATTTAGGTCGAAATTCAACACACATAAGTACTTTGTAACACCTAGGAAGGTACGTGTTAAAATCATACACACTTCAGGGGAAGAAAAAAAACAAACAATATAGACAGCCCAGAAATAATGTTTGAAAACAAACAGGACATAAATTTGGGTATAGTTGCTTCATGCAAAACTAAAAACCTATAATGTACAAATCACTCTCAAACGCCAAAATGCAGCGAAGATAAACTTGATCAAACACACCTATAGTTCGGTCAATTCAGCAATTTCCATCAAAGATAACACATAAACATCACAAGTTTCAACTTCTTCATGTCAACTTCGGAAAACTAGTCTTCCTCAAATCACCTCTTCCATTCTGCTTGAACTACCTTTCCTGCAAGAGTAACCAGAATAGTTGCTGACAATAAATCATAATGAATAAAAAGACAAACGCCAGAATAAACAAACATGAATTTTGTAGTGCACTTCAAGTATTCTATCAAGGTGTTTTTACAGTAAATGAAAGGAACTGTATTGTTATTTCAATCTGCAATCAAATTTCAGAGAAAAGTTCTCATCATATTGTTTAGCATGACTGAGCTATTATTTGTCATACTTAAGAAAGGAGGCATGCCACTAAGTTGAAATTATTATTAAAAAGTGACTTTTAAGTGATCTTATGGTGTCATATTTTCTTTTTTATGTGATATTTTCAAAGCATTTTTTTGGTGAATTTTCTATGCAGAAGGAACACTACATCATACCATTTCCATCTCTAGAAGAAGATACTGCTTTGTCACTTTTGTGGGCCCCTTTACCACCTGAATGAACTGGTCTCTGTGTTCTAGGTGAATGCGAACTGATTTTGCTGTTAGTTGAAGATGGCAGGGAATGTCGCCGAGCACTGTTGTTTTTCTCACTTCCATCTTGTACGACTTTTGGGGATCCTTGAGCCCTCAATTTTGCCTTTGCAGATTCAGTTGCTGCCATATAACTTGGTACTGTCGGACTATTATGCAAACCGTTCTCTGCACGTTCCTGCTTAGCTCCAATTGAGGCTTTTCGGGTTGGTTTCTGGTTTTCACTTCCTGTTTGATCTTCCTTGTGATTCAAATCACCGTTTGTTAAGTGAGCATTTTCATCTTTGCAAACAGTCTCTTCAAAATCTTTGGGTTCATTTTTTACTTCATCATCAGAAATGTTTTTATCTTTACTTGTAATATCTGTCAAAGGCTTTGATTCTCCATTCACCTGATAACTGCTTGGAGTGTCAAACACCTCCTTAGTGACTAAATCTCTAGGACTAGGAGTAATTCCCATCTCTGGCTCACTGGTTAACATTGCTTCCTTTTTGACCATTTCATTGGAACTAATGACCCCTTGTTCTGAAACGCCAACACTTGAGGGAACTGTCTCCTTTTCCAAAGGAGGCTTTGGAATCTCAGATTCAACTTCTGGCAGAACTGCAGTTTCAACAACTGGGTTATGCACCTTTCTCAAGTTACGCTTAACCTTCTCAAGCTCAATCTGTGGATTTTCCAGCAAAGGATCTGAGGGTTGGCTTGGAAATTTCCTTGCATTTCGTTTTGGTTTTTCAAATTCAGGGTTTGCTTGTGCTGGGGCTAGGTCAAAATTTGCAGTAGGAAGCTTCCTGTGGGTACGTTTAGACTTGCTCGTCTGAGCATCTCCAGTTGAAATATTACCCTGCTTTTTCTGAGACTTGGTATCCCGGATTTTCTTAGGTTGGGGAATTGGCTTCCAAAACCGACATGCTGACCAGCGCTCAGACCAACTAAGGACTGAATTTGGATCACCACAAACATATTGCAAACGCAGGGCCATAATTGTAGTTGATGAAGCAATAAGCTGAAACAACAAAAAGATCCAAAGGCAAATTGTAATAGAACTATAGAAGTATGTGTTCCATATAATTGACACATGCATGGTGCAAGATAAATGAAACAGAAAAAAGCTGTCTTAAATAAAGCAAGAAAAGTCTAATTGATGTGAGAACCGGGTTTTTTGAGAGTTGAATGAAGTCAAGTAGATATGCCTTACTTTCTCACTTAAAAGATATGCTCTCTTTAAAAAGTCTGATTGATGTGAAAACCGGGTTTTTTCAATTTAACCAAACTAAAATATGGCATGACATAACCAAATAATGGGCAAAAACCCACTCAGAACAAATTAATGCACAGTCTCTGGTAATTTATAAGATATTCAATCACTATATCATGATATAATTTACTCCAGCTTTTACTCAATTACATCCCCCATGTGAATTAAACCCAGTTAGTCTTCCTGTGAATAGTGTCAATTGTCAAGTGCTTTAACTACAAAATTAGTAGAATATGAATTAGTGCACATGCAACTAGGATTAAGAACACACACGGTTAGCTAACAATAATTACGTGTATAATCTTGGCATCTGCTTTAATTAATTTAATTTGACTAACTCAAAGTGTTGCTCTAACTAAGAGTCTAAGACTATTTACCTAAACCTCAGCTTGATGATTGCATTTCCAATATATGAAGAGATGAGTTCTTGAGATAATACTGTAATATTTCTTGTTGAGTTGATATGCCTAACAACCACATTCCTATTATTTCAAACGGCGGGTCACAGAAAACAAAATTGACTGTGCCCCCCTACATTCCTATTACTTCTCCCTCTACCATATCAATTATCAATACAGAGATCACTTGAGTAATTGGGGAGAGAGAAGTGACTAGCCCTGAGATGCCACGAATAATAAATAGATCTTAGGTCTCTGTTTTATGCATGATTGCTATTTCAGTATTAAATACACAAAAGATACGGCTATTGATGAGATCTATAGTATTATTGTAGCAAAAAAGTTAAACTTCAAATTTGATCAGCTTTAAGAAAAATTTAAACGTCTTATTTTATAATCTATCGCATCGTTTGTTCTCGAAAGAAACTCAGTCGGAGTTTGTAGCCACAGAAAAAAAAATTGATCTAGCATCGTTGTCACACATATATGGTGTAATGTAAGTTACCTTACGGGTGAAAGTGTTTGCCGACAGCTTCATAATTTTACCAGATATAGCAATTGGCTTGACAGGTTTGGCATCCTAAGGAAAAACACATTGAGAAAGAAAATCATTAGCAGCAACGGCAGTTAAGAAATATTATACATGCAACCTCCCCTCCCTTTCTTATCACTGACTTGTGCACTTTGAAGTTATCAAACTAACAATACTTAAATAACCAAAAGACACTCATAAGAATTTTCACGCATTGTTTGATAATAGAAACCATACTTGTCTTTAACAATAAGTTCCCTCAGAAAAAAAAAATCTATGAAGACAATCCGCAACAGCTTGTGTATTGCACCAACTTCTTAATAAGATTAAAAAGTATTCCACGATAAGAGACATCCATAATTCTAGTTGTAGCAAATAACTCAAAATAAAACCATTTATTTGAACAGCAAGGAGCCAAGCTTTAAAGCACCAGCTTGCCCCTTTATTTGCACGGTAAGTCCTCATTTTGAATGTTGTGGCTGCTAGCTCAGCAAGAATTATGATCTTTAATAGAACAATTTAGCTCTAATTTCAATTTGAACAAGAAAATCAGGTTAATTATAAATTCAATTTCATATTCCAACCCCACCCATGGCCTAATCAGAAGAATTTAAAGAAAACATGACAAATAAATTATAATGTAGAGAGAAAACGGATTTGGAAATAATAACCTGAAGCTTCAATAGATTGCACTTCTCATGAATTTCAAATCCAACATCAGACTTTCTAATTATTTGTCCACGAACAAGTGCTTGTAATTTGACAATTCCGTACATACAGCACAATGTAGCTACAGCTTGTCTTCTAACCAAGTGCCCACGAATAAGTGCTTGTAACCTTATTATGCCTTTTAAGGCTCTAAATGCTCTCCGGGCCTTCAATAGAGACATTTGCATTGGTTAAGGCAAAATATCAAATATAACAACTTATAAGAACTCACACAATCAATCCTCCAAAAAGATAATGCCAATAAATTAAAAACTGGTCCATTTGCCAATTCTTTCATCGACATATTTGTCAGTAAACAAATAATCAGAGACAGATACAGCAAAGAATTCAAGATGGCAACAAATTTATTGATGAATTATGTTTTTCTATCTAGAGTGACATATCAGTGAGAACCAAAAGGTATTGATCTCCAACAAGAAGCTTTTGAGAATTAGTTATAACTTATAACATGAAAGAAATAATAAAGCTTCTCTATTTAGAGAACATGAAGGCAGTAGCAACATTGCTTGACAGCTGCTCTGGACAAATAAATATTTCAGAGTCCCAAAATCAATTTCAAATTAAGAGCACAAATTTATAATCGAAGTGAAATTGAGGAGAAATAAAGACAAGCTATAAAAATGTAGGGGTTATTGTAACACTAAGACTAAAATGCTGCACTAAGCTTCAAGATTGTGCTCTGGTAAGTAGTAACATTAAATCTTCTAAACTTCATTTCTCAATCCACCACAATCAGAAAGTGCACTTTAAATATATCTCCATGCTTTATAGTTAAAAATTCATAATTTTGCAGACTAAGAGGCAATTAGAGTTTCATCGGAAAAATATCTATAAAACAGTTAGTTACGCACCAAATAACCCCTGAAAGCAGCCTGTGCTTTTGTAGCTGCTTCCTCCAGCTTCATTTTCTCTGGATCAAGTGGTGCATCTTGATCAACAGGTCCCACTGTGTCAATTTCTTGATTTCCAGGTAAAACATTTTCTGCTTCTTTATTCTCCAGCTCCAGGTCTTCCTCATGTACGGCAACAGTGTTGGAGGTTGGCTCTAAAGCTAAACCAGTTTCCGAAACCTTGGAAGCAACAACTCCTTCCTTTTGATTAACAAACTTCTAAATTAAAATATAGAAAAAGACATCAGGATTTTCATTACCAGTCATATCAAAGTACTCTCAATTTTGTTGAGAAAAAAGCAATCTAACAGTGATACTTTTCAATAATATTACAGCAGTTATGGTCCATTGCAACAACTAGTGTGCATAATCTTAGACCGTTTGTAAATGAAGTTAAACAAAGTCCATGAAGTGTAAAAGTATCGAATAAAATTTTAGAATTGTGGCAACATCGCCAAAGCATAATGTCTACTTCCTTTCTGTCTATCGATGACAACAATTGACTAATAGATCTGATGATGCCGTTTAGGTAGGAATTTAAAGGGTGAACGGTTAATCTAGAGTTCAATATTCGTGTCGTGTCACCAATAATTTAACTTCAATGTATGTTTAGGAATGCATTCAATAAAATATGAATGTGGTTTAATAATGAAGAGAGGACTAATGTTGCCTTAACTATCATAGCATTACAGATTTACCTCTCTTCCTCTTGGTATATTTGATTTGGATGCCTTCTTCCCAAACAGTACAGTTTTGATCCATTTTCCTGGTGATTTACCCATTGTGATACCAAAATCTGTAACAGAAAAAAGGCGATATCAGTCTCTAAATGGATCCTATGGTTATTATTTTTATAAATATGCAAGTTATTAATACACACAAAAATACAATTAATTCTTAAATCATGCAAGATGGTTGCTTAAACTAGACCCGCAAATTCAGTCAACTTAAGTTGGTGCATGCAATTGACAATGAGCTTCAACTGTTGTTACTCAATTCCTATAGCCAGCTTCTTTCAGTGCTTGGTTAGCTAAAGTACTCAAAGATAAAATGTTGTGATTTAAAAAAATTAAAATAAATACACATTTAATTAAGTTAGACCACGAAAATGAGTGCAAAAAAATAAGGAGAATATAAATTTTAGTTGTCACAATTTTATAAAGTGCATCTGATATTGACATTGACATCTCATTTAATTTAATTGTGCTATGAAAATAATTTGAGGTGTTGTTGCTCTCAGAGAATAGATTTTGTTCTCAATTCTCAATAAATAAATAAATCCTCAAAAAATGCATATTATATTAAACTATTATTGTCAAAAAGAAAAATTATATTAAACTATTATTATTTTACTACTAAGATCATGTAATTATAGGGTAATTATATTAAACTATTATTATTTTATTTACTACTAAGATCAAAAGTAAGTATAGGGTAACATGCAACCCAAACCCAACCAGAACAGGCATAATTTATTTATAGAAATAATGATCAAACAATTATTAAACAGTAACATAGACATCATGCAGAATTAATAGTAGCATATTTTCTTTATGCAATAATACATAACCAATTAAACACCATCATTTTATTTTTTTTGAGAAAATTAAACACCATCATATTATTTCCTTTTTAAAATGATTGGACCGTCACACACATACATTGACTTTTTTGCAATCTCCACCGTAAGCCACCGACAATAATAGTAGCTTACACTAATCAAAAGATTAACAAAACACACCACAAATTACGCTTCATGTCTCAATCTCCTTGAAAGATCAACAAATCTAGACAAATTACACCGTAACACTAATCAATCAAGAACATAGAACCACAAAACACGGAGAATGTAATGTAACAGACATGTAAAACACGTGGAAACCTAGAATCGACGAGATCTACTACAAGCAAGAAGTGTAAAACACAGAACATGCTTAATCCATGAATCAGTGTCTGAAATTGGTGGTGAAGAGGTTGTTTGAGGGTAGATCTAACAATTACCTTACCAATGTGGAAGTTGTTCAGCTCAAATCTACCATTCCTGTGAAGCAGAACCAAATAATCAGCTTATAGACTTAAAATAATCACTTATTTTTTTCATAGAGAGAAAAGAAGAGAAGTATATAAAGTGGAGAAGAGAAAAGAAGACAGAGAAAGAAGGAGTTTTGAGTGTACCATAGAAGAAGACTGAGAGATTGTTGATCTAAAGCTGCATAAATTTTGTGGTTGCTTTGTTTGTTACTCTCTGTCACTGTGCTAGCTGGTATTGTGAAAATTGAAAATTGAAAAGCTCAGATAATTTCTTGGGAATCATAATGTGTAACTTAGACACACGTGGAACAAGTTAGGACCCATATTTTCAACCGTATGATGTTGTAATAGTTTTTTATTTTCTTAACCATGTGCACAACTAAGACTAATCTCTCAAATCAGGTAGAAATGTAGTTAGTGTATAAATTCTATGCTTAGGTATTTGACATTGTTCTATATCAAAGACACGATTCGAATTCATAACATTTTTTAAGATGAAAGAGATTATTTATCGTATCATAAACTATTTGATGAAAAATTGCATATAGTTGATAAATTAATTTATACAGTGATTTATAAGTTAGTTTATAGGTGATAACGAATAAGCTATATGATTGAGTTTATATTGTTTGTTAAAATTAACGGTTGAAATAACTTATAAATATGAAATGATATAAGAAAAAAAAATTCAATTAAGATTGCAAGAGTAAATATGAGATAAAAACTAATAAGTTATACGCTACTTAAATTAACTTATCAAAACTATCATAAACTCTTGAAAATAAGTTATAAACTTGTATAAAATTAACAGTTATTAAAAAAAAATTAAATTATATAAACTTACAACCTTATAAGCCACAGGTTATAAGCTCAAATTTATGTGGTTACCAAACATACTCAAAATATTTTTGGTATATGATGTAATGATTTGATTAGGTTGGAACCGTTGATTTAGTTAATGATTTGATCAAAGGGTGAATATGAAAAACTTGTGCTGGACTTTTACACACGTGAGAGAGACAGAGAGTAGTTGTGATTAAAAAGGGTTGTTCTTGGGGAGTTACTTCAAAACCAAGTGTTTGTTTTCTTTACTGTTTCTTTTTTAGCTTTATTCTGAAGCATTGGAAATTACTTTTAAGACCCGTGATGTTGAGATAAGAGTCACCCGCGGAAGCGCGTGTTGGAAAATGAGGGCCGTTGATGGAGTGATGTGGACTGCAGAGGCATGGATTGAATGCGTGGCGTTTGGTGAAGTGGGATTGCGTGGCGCGTGGAAAAGGTGCCACGCTGGCATTGGTGAATTACGTGCCGACAAAAACAGAGATAGAGGATGTAGGAGATACTACAGTAGGTAATGTAGTCAAGTAGTGTAGTTACTGACCCTACCCTCCTTCGTAACAAACTCAATTAAATTAAGGTGAGGTGAACCCTCTCATCAAAGTTTTTTTTACAATGACCAACTCATGTCATTTTAAGGTATTTTTGTGATTAATTATTAAACAATAGTATCCAGCGAATATCCAAGTTTGTTCTTGAATTTGCACGAATCAGGCAAAAATATCCCCTAATTCATCGAAATGCACGCTTTATCCCTAAATTTGTAATATTTCAATCAAATTAGTTCCTATGTCCATTTGGGGCGTTAACGGTGATGACGTGGTCGTTAACATCTCACATTGGTTGTCATGTCACATAAGCATGGACTAAATTGATTGATAGTGACAAAATTTCGAAGGACGAAATTGATTGATTTCAAAAAACATTATGCAATAAAGTTCCTGTTAATTTTTACATACTATCAAATTGATTCATAAATTATATTAAAAAACTGTCAAATAAGTCCTTGAATTATAAAAACATATCCAATTTGATCCTTAAAGCATATATTTGCAAAACAAAATAAAAATGGCAAAACACACAACTTCATCCTTGAAAATGATATTAAATGGGTTATATGTCTTAAGTTTGAAATATTACATAGGCAAAAGCAACCCAACTATGGAGCATTAACAAGTTGAATATTACATAACCAAAAAGAAACTCAACTAGGGGGCATAATTTACACAAGTCAAAATATTCCAAAAGCATAATCTAAACATGCATCAAGTATCGTTTCTTTGGAAATTCGGGGGTTGGGATAAACTCCATGAACTTAGATTGAGTTGAACTGGATGGACTATAATTTGGATATGAAACTCTAATAACGCCAAGAGCAGTTGGATGTGTTGGTGCAGGACCCCTCACTGATGTTTGCTTAGGTCTCTCATTTAAAATAATTGGCTGTCTAATGTCATACCTCCTTGCAGGAACACCCTGTAACAAAATTTTCAATCATATGAGTCCCTAAATCATAAAACATTCAATCAAATAAGTCCCTAAATTATATTATTAACTATCAAATCGATCCTTAAGATTTAACAATCATGCATGTCCAGGCACTACTTCATTTGCAACAACATTGAGAGCATTTTGTTCCTGAATTGCAACATTTCCAGCAACAACATTTCCAACACTGACATTTTCAGCAGTCTCTGCAACTTATCCATCATTTTCAGCAACAAGATTTTCAGGATTAACATTTTCAACAACAAGATTTTGTCAGCATTAGTCATAATCACAAGCAAAACAACATAAAAATGTAAATCACAGTACAAAATAAACCAAATTTATAAATTGATTTAATCAACCACTTATTTCGTTCATAACTACTCTAATGTTCATCATTTTTAGTAATCAAACATAAAAACATGAAATTTTATAGTCTTTAACACAAACCCCTAAAATCTGTAGTCTAAAAATCGCAATTAAAGCAAGCAAAGACGAACATCAAAGCAAGCATGATGATGATGATGATGAAAACCCTAAAGTTGAAAACGAATGCCTAAAAATTGAAGACGAAAATCGCAAAGACGAATATAAAAAAGGGAGAAAACGAATAAGACTTAATGGAAAACGAACAGGAACGACGTTACCTTAAGAAACGACGAAATCTTTTGTCAAAACAGAATCTTTTACAACATTCCTCGCCGGAGATGATGATGATTTTGGAGGTGAAGATGATGAAGGTTTTAGCGGGGAGGAGAAAGGTCATGGACGTTTTTGATGTTCTGACTGAAATGTGAGGATGGAAAGGTATGGGTAATAGAGGCGTAAATTTGGAAAAACGTGAAAAATTCAATTTAAAAAGTAAAAATGAAATTTTTAGCGTTTCCATCAAATTGGTCCTTGTACACGTGTACAAGACAACAGGACATGTAAGACGACAGCTCAGCAGCACTAACGGAGCATTTGTACGGAATGACTATTTTGATGGACGTTTGTTAAATTCAGGGACAACGCGTGCATTTCGATGAATTGGGGGACGTTTGTGTCTGATTCGTGAAAATTCAGGGACGAATTTAGATATTCACTCCAATAGTATCATCCAAGTTTGATTGAGTATTTTAAAGGTCCTCGTGAGCATATCTCAGCTGACAGAGACATGCATTGTTATATGCAGGAGCTGGAGTTCGAACCCCAGATACCTGCTTATTCTTTCACAATGAATGTCGTTTAAGGTTTTGACACATAGATTTAAAAATGTAATGAAATAATTAATAGACATAACACTTTTACTAAACTACCCTTACTTTATTAGAGAAAGACAAACTTAAAGTTGCATTGAAAATTGTGAGAGAAACAAAAGTTGGAGTACTTATTGAGGGCAAAATTGGAGAAATAAATGAAAGTTGCATTAAAAATGTAAAGTGACATTCATTTCAAAACAATTTTTTCTGAAGTGGCACGCATTATGAAACGGAAGGAGTATAGTATATCCATAAAAATAAGAGATTTTAACATCTACAAATTCATCATAGATATTATTTGAATATTTGTATAAATGAAAATTGGCACTACACCATTTGTTGTCGTTGGCAACACTTTTTCAGGGGACGTGCAAAATTGTCTCCTAAAAGTTCCTAAGGCAACGTTTTTTGAATGTCGCTAGAAATAAATTCGCAACCCCTGAAAATTGTCCCCTTAGAAACTTCTAGGGACGTTTTTGGAGCGTCACTCTATTATTTCTTTGGTAAAAATCATTAATTGTCACCTTAAATATTTTTTGGGACATCTTTGGAGCAATACTCTATTATTTCATAAAAATTTCAACAACATCAAATATTTGGTGGCAATCTTCCCTCTAAACTTTTCACCAAAATACAAATTTTCCATCCGGTCATTCTTAAAAAAATAAAATAATAAAATAAAATATAGATAACACATCACGTAAAAAAAAATATAGCTTTTTCTTTTGTAACACATGTATATCTTTATTTTGTAAAAAAAATTAAAAAGTACATAATTATAATTTTTTTTATTAAACTATCAATTTGGTCCTATCTTTGTACCAAATTTTCAAATTAGTCCATGACTCTATTGATAACTCAAAATGGTTCCTGTTTTTATCAAACGTTTCTCAGATTGTTCCCTGACTCTATTAGTTTTGTATTTTTAGTGTTAATGACTCAATGTCTTTTGCATATTATTTAGTGGTTAGTGACATAATACCTTTTGGATCTTATTTGGTACATAATGACTAAAAATACAAAACAATTAATAGAGTCGGTGGTCAATCTGAAAAACATTTGACAAAGAAAAGGACTATTTTTCGTTATTAATAAAGTCAAGGACCAATTTAAAAATTGAGTACAAAGACAGGGACCAATTCGATGATTTACTCTTATTTTTTTTTACAAACAACATAATAATATAATATAATATAATATAATATAAGAGTATATTTATTTGTATACTAATATATCTTTATTTTGTAAAATAAAAAAAATAACATAACAAAAACTTTTTTAGACAAAAAAACACAATAAATAATAATATAATAATAATATGACATAAGAGTATCTTATCTTTATTTGTATGATAGAGATACAACATAACTTTCCCAAATTCATTCAACACAAACCTAATCCAAATCACACAATCCCTTCACTCCGTTCCATTCACACCCTTGTTTCAATCTAAACCTAAATCAAACATTTCTCCAGGAATCATGTGACCCTCGTTCCAGAAATCGCTCTTGTTGTTCCAGAATCACCCTCGTTCCTCAAACCCCATAAATTCAACTTTTCTCTCGTCACTCCTCAAATCCATCCGGACTCGCTACTCTTTACACCCAAAAAGATCTTGCTGCTCATCTCAAATAACAAAATATCCATGTAATTCTTCATCTATTCTTCAGCTCTATTTTTTTTTATTTCAATTGAAAATCGAATCTTTATTGGTTATTTATAATTTTTAAGTTGTTTTAATCGTTAAAGCTCTGGTTTTTCGTTTTTGAATGTTTTTGTAATACATGATATTTGTTTTATCAGTGGATTCGAGGGTTAATGATGTTTAAATTTTTGTCGTGTATTCTTTGAGCAAGTGTTTTTAATTTGCGAGAAATTTTTTCTATAATTCGATTATGAAATTAGCTTGGTTTTTGTGAATAACCCAGGTTTAATGATTATAGTTTAATTTTAAAGTATTTGGTTTAGTTTTAATGTTTGTGATGTTTTGGAATTTATTTTGATGTATTTGTTGACCCTTTTGTGGGTGTTTTGTCGTGAGCTATTGAAATAGGGTTAGTTGGTTGCTAGGTTATATTAAAACTCAGTCTAGGTTAAAAAATGACCTAAAATCACCCCTCCTCGACAAGTGAGAGAAAGAAAACGTAGAGAGTAGTTGGAGTTTCTCTCACTAAAAAATTAGGGCCGACTAATTCTGTATCAAGAGTTTTTAATCTTGTTTATACTATATATAAAGAAAACTACCCCTTTCAGCGCACTTTTGGGTTAGACTTTTCTTTCCAAAAATACCCTTAGTTTTTAATTTTAATTTTAAATACAAATAATACATGTAACAAATAGATAAGAATAAATTTAATTTAAGGAGAAAACTTACACACAAGTCCTTATGAATTGTTCTTATTGTTAGCCAATTATAAAATAACACGTGGATTATTAATCCATGTTACTAATTGTCCTCGTTAACCCTCTTTTACCTCCGTTAACCACATATCAAACTCACAAAAAACAAAAACTCATTTCACTTTTTTATCAGCCGATTTTATGTTGTACATATGTGTTGTTCCCCTCAATACAACCGACAAAGATTGCAAAGTATTTTCATATCCCTTTTACAAAAAATAGTATTTCCATATTATTTTATTACTTCCACAAAAAATAGTATTTCCATATTATTTATTTTATTAATACAGGTTACTCTTCCTTAACCTTTGATCAATTGTAACAAACGTGATCAAAAGATAATGGTAAAGACTGGACTTTAAATCCTCTAAAAAAATATTAGTAACAAACACGAGCAAGAAATAATGTTAAAGATTATAGACTTTAAATCCACTAAAAAAATATTAGTAACAAACGTGACCAAAAAATATTAATAAAGATTGGACTTTAAATACTCTAAAAAAAGATTAGTAACAAAGGTGAGAAAAAAATAATGTTACATATTGGACTTTAAATCTCCTAAAAAAAGATTAGTAACAAACGTAAGTAAAAAATAATGTTAAGATTGGACTTTAAATCCTTTAAAAAAAAATTATGACTCAAAATATTTTAGAAAAAGATTTGTTAGCACTATATTAAATTAAATCTATACTATATATAAAGAAAACTACCTCTTTCAGCACTTTTAGGTTAGAATTTTCTTTACAAAAATACCTTTAATTTTAAATACAAATAACACATGTAACAAATAGTCTATACTATATATAAAGAAAACTACCCCTTTCAGCACTTTTAGGTTGAATTTTTCTTTTCAAAAATACCCTTAATTTTAAATACAAATAACACATGTAACAAATATATAAGAATAAATTTAATTTAAATATTAAAACAAATGTAACAAACGTGATCAAGAAATACTGTTAAAAATTGGACTTTAATCCATTAAAAAAAATATTAGTAAAAAACGTGAGCAAAAAATAATGTTAAAGATTAGACTTTAAATCCTCTAAAAAAGAATTAGTAACAAACGTGAGCAAAAAATAATGTTAAGATTAGACTTTAAATCCTCGAAAAAAAGATTAGGACTCAAAATATGTTAGAAAAAGATTTGTTAGCACTATATATATTTCTGCTCTTTTAATTGCGTTAACGTTTGAAAATTATGAACGGTGTTTTTCTTAATGAAATTTTGATTTGATTTAAAAGTAAAATTATAAATGTTTTTTCTTTCAAATTATAACAGATCAAATTAAACATGATTATATATTTCAATGAAACCAACAATATAACAAAAAATATAATCTAAATTCTTACTTTTTAATGGCACAATTAATGAAAATTTTGGAGATGCACACATACAAAATGTGGATATGGAAGACACAATTAATGAAAATTTTGGAGATGCAAAAATACAAAATGTAGACATGGAGGACACAGTTAATGAAAATTTTGAAGATGCACAAATACAAGATGTGGATATGGAGGACACAGTTTTTTTCGACAGTTAACTACCGATGTTTTCCTCGGCAGTTAACTACAGCTGGTTTAGGAAATCATCGACAATTAAATGCCGAGGAACAATTTCGCCTTTTACATATGATTCTCAGCCTTCAAATGTGTGAACAACAATTTTCCTTCCGGTTAGCTTTAAATCCAATTGCTTAAACTAAGCCAAGTAACTCCCATAAGACGGGGTTAATGTCCTAAGCAAGGTTTAATTAGTGGGGTGGGTAACGGTTATCATCATATCAACCAACTGTAAAGCAGTTTTATGCTTTAGAAAACGGAACAAAGACCGCATAACACAACAGCTCTTTCACTTTGAATTTTGATATTCGAATTTCAAATTCAAACGCAGGAAAGGAGAAGACATGGCCCATGGTTAGTGGGTCCCATTCATCCTTTTCCCGCTCAAAGGCCTCGACACGTGTAAAAGCTACACACACTTTATAAGATCATCAAACGCGTTTTCATTTCTATCTAACACAAAAAACCAACTTTGGAATTAGTTTCTGTCATTCTTCACCAAAAACGATGGAAGAACAACAATCTTCTGTTGATGTTACTGGTAAACTATTTTTTTCCTTCTTTTCTTTTTCAATTAATTGATTCTGTTTAACTTTTTTTCTTTCTTTCAGGGAACTCTGCTTCTGCGAAACCAAAACTTCAAAGATATCCACTGCGTTCGGCTTCTAGATCCAAGGAACAGAATGTACCTTTTCCTTCTCAGTCTAAGAGGTACTTTTTCATCTTTTCTTAAATGTTTATTGAAAATTTTCAGAATGTAGTGAATTATAGTTTTGTTTGGAAAACAGTTCTACTTTTACTCCGATTGTTTGAATTTGTGGGGAAAATAATTAAAGGAAGTTAATTTCGAAACATTGGGTGTATGCTGCATTTCTGAGTCGCTACTTCCAACATCTTTTACATTATACACCATTCTCTTCAATTTTAATTTAATTAATTACATTACTACACTCTTCTCTTCGATTTTCAACATACTAAATAAATAAATAAATCTGAAAATTCATGACTAAATTATTGAGTAATATTGTAAGAAGAATAATATTGAATATGCTTAATTTAATTCATATTTGTTTATTGTTATATATTAAACTAAAACTTTATGTTGAAAATCTTGCTAACTTGTGCCTAAAGATACATGTTAAGGAATCTAAAAATAAGAGTTTTAGATTGAAAAATGTAATTTTTTAACTTTCAATACACGAATTCAGAAATAATATTTCTACATTTAGTTTACTAACATGTACATATGTTCACATTTGCCTTTAGTTTGTTTAATGTGAACAAGTAAAATAGTTTTGTATCAAGCACAAATCTGTTTTTCACCGTAAGATCGATAAGTCTTTGTCATATCTCACTTGATCTAATTGTGAGATTTATTGATCCTATTGCATTTACATTATTGCAAGACTTATCTTACTTATTCGCGATAACCTTAATTATATATGAAAACTGAGTAAATACTTTTTAATTGCTTCATTGTTTACCATGCCTCCTCCTAAGACAGTTTGAAACAAGTGTATTTTCTTTAATTGTGTGTCTCGAATTGAAGTAGAGTACAAGTTAAAAAAATCTTATTTGCATTTTCAGAGGAAGAAATACTCCCAATGTAAGCCAAAGTGTAAGTGCCATTAATTTCTCTGGCAAGGACAGATCTTCAAGTGCTAAACCACCAAGAAGGCTCTCCAATCCTGTCAAAGCATCTGCAACTCCGAGTCCAAAGGCGGTTGGTAACATAACCCCAATCTCAGAGACAAGATCAAGGAGGTCTGGAAATAGCCAAGAGCCTCAAACCAGAACCCGAACACCGGTTTCTGAGATTTTCAGATCATCTACTAAAATGAAGTTTAGTCTCTTGTCTTCAGCTTCATATTGGTTAAGCCAAATCAAGCTCTGTGAAAATGCTGAAAAGCACAACATTTCACTTGGATTCTTCAAACTAGCCTTGGAGGCAGGATGTGAGGTAAAACACACACCAATCAATTCATTCCTGTTTATTTCAATTCTGTCATTTTTTCTTTTCAACAATGTCCTACTTAGCAAGTTTTAAAATTTTGATTGTGTATATTGTGGAGTATTGCAGTCAAATTCAATTTTGATAAACTTAGATTGCAATCGCATCACGATCTTTGGTATTGTATAAATCACATTTATATATGAGTGGGTTGTTACGGACTAAAACCATGCTAGTTAGTAATTTATTTACCCCCCTATTTGTTTTACCATCAATTAATCGAGTTTTTTATGGTTTATTTGTGAAATTTCAACCACAGCCCTTTCAGAAATTGCAAGATGAGCTGAAGTCTTACTTGCGCCGACACCAACACAAACTTACTGAACTTGGAGAACCAGTGAAAGAACTGGTAGAAAGCTATAACATTGCAGAAATCATAGAGCAGTCTCAAGTTTCTGAGAGTATTTCACAGATGCCAGAAGAGGAAACTCGTTCTTCTGATGATGAAGGCCACTTCAGCACTTCTTCTACCATGGCTACCGGTAAACTGACCCCCAAGTGCTTAAACACTGTCTCTACTCAAGCCACTTCTCAAGTCACTTCTCCTGTTAAAACCATAGAGTCACCCAAAAAGGAAACTAGCCAAAAGAAAAATCTTGGATCCAAGTTGAGAGAAAATCTCAGAATGAACTCTGCAATTTCAAAATCTGCTTCTGGTAGTTTGAACCGTAGTAGGTCAGTCAAAAAGTCAGATAAGCCAAGGCTTGAAACCAATAAGAGTGGGGCCAAGAAATATGCAAGGAAAGCTGATGCTAAAGAAGGTGCACTAGTTTTTCTTTTATGACACTGAGATTTTTTCTAGTTTATAGATTTGTCTAAATCTAATGCATTGGTGTGGTTACTTTTTGCTTTTTTTACAGTTTCTGTTAGTCCTACTACAAGTGCTGAAGAAAAAGAAAATATGGTAAGTGGTTTACTATGATAATGAATTATAGTTTCTGCTGTGTTGTAAGAGAATATATGTCTGATATGTTGGTTTTGTCTTGTAGGATGTTCGGTCCACTGATGATGATTTGATTGAAGTCGTGTAACAAGTTGCAGTTCTGAATTTTGTCATTCTCAAACTTTGTTTGGATGTGTATAATATTCTATGTGTGGAGTTTGCTTGATCTTTTTAGGAGTACAGATGAAAATTTGATTTCTTCTTGTGTGGTCCATTTAATAGTTGTTAATGAAAACCAAGCTGTATTTGAATGTTATGGTTTGTTTGTGTATAATACTTTATTATACTCTATATTTGGCTTTATTATATTGTCGAAACTGCAATTTGAGGTAAATTTGAATCTTTTGTGAACTTATTATTTCTTCTCGTGTTTACGCAAATGATTTTACAGTATCTGATATCTATTCGTGTTTAGTTAACAAAAGTTTTTGAAGAATAATTAACAAAAGTTGTGTTTTAAGTTTTTACTAACTTTCTCTATTAACCTTCTAGCCTCACTGTGTAACATTTTTTATTCGATTTTGCAGACTACCTTTTGGTAACTACGTAGCCATTTTTTTGGGTAACTTGTTGCCATTTGTATACCGTAATCTATCGATATTTACTTGTGTTTAGTCATAATATACTATTAATTTTATGATTAAACACACATGTTTATATTATTTAAAGTTCAAAGCTTTGTTTAGTCATAATATACATACTATTAATTTTATGATTAAACAGGTTTATATTAATCCAAAGTTCAAAGCTATGTTTAGTCATAATATACTATTACTTTATGGATTACTTTCTTATTTATCATTTACTGAGCATCCTATATTTCATAAAAATTGGGGGCGATATAATCTTTACGCAAAGGCTGTCATATCCAACTTTTGCGCATACGGGTTTATATTAATCCAAAGTTCAAAGCTATGTAATCGATGTTATTTAAAATGTTACTATACGTTCCTTTAAATCATTAAAATAAAATATCAAACATATTTTAAGTGGAGTTGATACAAACTTTCGAATTGATGATTGGATTAGTGAAATTTGTTGTAAAATGTAATTCGAATTATGCAGGGCAGTAATTCAAATCATGCAATAAAAAACATGACCATGTCACGCTAGGGTGGGTAATTCAAATTACTCGTGCTTTTTCTACAAAATCATATTTTCTTATCAAATTGAACAAGTAACAAAAAAGGGAACTCAATTGAGGATTAAGGCTCTTGAGTTAAATGTTTTTTGGGGGATGATTTAGGTTCAAGAACAATAGACAAGTAGAGGGAACAGTGTTGAGTGCTTCTTACAAGGTTCTTGACCAACAAACACACTACAAAAGAGGGAACACGAGATAGTTTTTAAGAGAGTTGAAATGTTTCAATAGAGAATGAAGAATTGAAGATCATTTAGACATGTCACATCATCACAACTCTTGCATAAGAATAGCTCAAGTTTAGAATTCAAAGGTATATAAATGGCCTATATTAACACAACACGAATATTCATGAACATATTTCAAACATTTTAAGAGGGGAGAAAACTGGGACAAACAAACACCAAAATTCAATGATTTTATAGGAACAAAACCAGATTTATTCCTCATTTTAACTAATATCCATTCATACATAACAAAAATCAATCAAACATTGAATGCTGGAAATTATACAATGTAAACATAATTCAACCCGGTTTAAATAATCCTTGTGATCATAACCAATTCAGAAGTACAAATTATACATTGAACCGTGTTGTTGACAACAATCCGGTGCACATTGATACAATTTTATATTACATGGACTGACATTGGAAGATGCATAAACTACCGTGAATTAAAGACAAGATGAACCTAACATTCAGAACAAGGAATGAGTTTGCATGACTCTCATCGGTAGCAATGCAATCCAATTCCTGTCTCACAGGCCGCCCAAGTATATTAAGATGACCTTAGTCAGCTGTCCAACTCTGCTCCACAACTTCCCGCACCCTTCGATTGTACTCACGCTTGTTCTCACTGAACATTCGAGCCGCTTCAGAGTTTGCAGGAGAATTTGGGTTGGGATCACAAAGCAATGACTGTCAAAAAGGAATAATAACTTCTCAGAAAATAATCACGGCATGCTGGTCAATGCATAACAGGCAAATCAATTTTAAAAGTTTGATTCTATTTAGTATGGGGAAAAAAGTTTCCTGGGAACTTCTAAATTGAGATGGGAAGGCGATTGGGACATCCACAAAGAAAATTATTACATCTCAACCAGTGAGAAGCTGAGTAATTGCAGGTTATTGAAAAATGGCACAAAATAATGTTCAATATTATCTCATCCACATTGAATGCTTGCATATCACACTCTTGCATGAAGGGCACATTGGAACCGTGATCCCACACAGGAAAACATTAAAATAGGCAAGTAAATCAACTTATATATCTGCCAATGATGGCCTTGTAGCCTATCAGCACAGTCCTTTGGAAGCACCTCATAACAGGTTTAATTCCCAGTTTTCAAGGAGGTTCTATACCTTTCTAGTTGACCCTTCACAACCCCTCAACAACAATCTTAAAATTCCCTTGTAAACACACATAACAAGGTCCTCCCTTATATGTTTGATTTTTAGGTTGCAAGCAAAAGAATCTATTCCTAAAGAGAATTCTACAAAAACAGAAGGATTGAAATCCTCTTAAAGCTACAAAAGCAGTACAGGTGAAATAAGGGGGAAAAGTACATCAGATGAAAACAGCAGTGCAATCCATCTGCATATCAAGCTTAAGAAACTCTTATAAATGCCTTAGCAGCCACGTACAAAGAAACCATGGATTATTAAAGTAAGAATCATTAAAAATTGAGAGCTAGTAACATTAAACAGAATAGTGCCTTGAGTTTTGCAAAGAGCAGACCATGATATAACCTTTAAAAAATCAAGTTCAGAATTGTATCCTCTACAGTCTATACTTTTTGACTAAAAAGTAAAAACAATGATGAAAAGGATAAAAGCCAAGTTAACATTACAAATGAATCAAGAGATATGCAAACAGAAAATAACAGTTATTATGGGATGATGCCTTAAACCAGATAACACTTAAATAAACAAAAAGACAGTGGGTGTCTGGCCAAACCTCTAAAGTAAGGCTAATTATGTAAATATATTTGCTTGTTTTCTTCTATTATAAAATACAAAAAAGATGAAAAGAGATGTGGCATATTTGTTAAAATTGAATGATCGAAATAATGATATATATCTATAAATCCACAAATACTATGATTTGAAGGTGAAAAAAAATGTAGCATGATTTGAAGTGATTCTGCCATCCAACAATTCATCATATTCATGCTATACGTGCATGAATACTGCAATTCAATTTCACCAATATGAATTGCACAGTTCAACAAAATGTATTACTTCTTTCTTGATTTTGTCCACCAATTTTCATCAAAGAAATCGGACGGCCGTATAGACTTAAGCTGTTCAGTGCAAAGGGGGTTTGAAGAAAAAAGGGGCTCATTTCAAAACAGGGTCTTCACATAGGCACTCACTCACTCACGCATCCCATTCACCCTATTTGTCATTGCCATTTAGTTTTCATTAATCTAACACAAAGCCATCATCACAGAGTCGTTCATACACTCCATGTGCATCTCATTAGCTATGTGCTCTGGTTTCGTTCTGACTTATAAATTATGGTACTTACGATTAACTTGAATTGTTAATTCATAATTTAAAATTATCACAGTGAAAACACTACATAACTTTTATTGTACAATATATATCTTGCTACTTTTATTCTTTACGATTCACAACTAAAAGTTTCATTTCTAATTTACAATTTGATAAAATTAAGATATTATTTATACACTAAATGATACCTGGATAGAAGTGAGAATCGCAGCAACATCATATATAGGACTCCACTGATTTTGCAATATATCCAGACAAATACTTCCATCTGCATAAACTGTTCAGAGTAGCAATTACATTAGTTGGCAGACACCTACTAATGGATAAGAAGGTTTCTATTTTCCACTTAATACTTACTGTTTGGATGAAACATTCGGGAGACAAATCGTACAGTGGGTGGCTTGTTTGGATAATCCTCGGAAAATTGAAGACTCAACTTAAACGTGCCTGAATAACTCAAAATATATACATGCAGTTATGTAAACATGTCTAATTTCATGATACTATCAAAATTCAATACACAACATAAAATACCACATCAAAATTAATACATGAAGACAGGCTACTTGAGCAAGAGCCTCGAAATGTACAACATGTTTTGATTTGATGGAAAAAATTAAATTAGCTGAATAGTGTGACAGAAAGTTTAAATTTCAAGAGAGTGCAAATGCAGCCTGTAACAGGCACATCGAGTAGAGTACGACAACACAACGATCAAGAGAGTTAAAATTAATATTGAAAAACAAAGAAAAAGAGAGAGAATCATAAAATAGCATCAAACCACAAAGCAGAAGCCAATTCTAAATGAAAAAAACTCAGTTTTAAGATAGCTTAGATACCTATCTAGAGAAACCCAAAATATTTTATAGGATGGAAGGCCTATGATGTTCTTTGCAACATAATTCTAATGCCATCTAAAAACAAGTTCAGTTTATACTAACATAGCCTGAAAAAATTAAGAGTAAAAACTCAATTTGGTCCCTGACGATTTTCTCGCTACCCAATCCAGGGCATGTTTGGATTGGTTTATTTAAGCTTATCTACTGACATAAGTTCTGTGAGACTGTTTGGGAGAACTTATGAAAACAGCTTATGACATTTTTCGTAAGTTATTTTTAACTTATTTTTATAAGCTCTCCAATATAGCTTACAAAAACAACTTAAAGCATATACCAAAAACAATTTAACTCTTTTGCTATAAAAATAGCTTATGCAAAGCTTATATATAAGCTCTTACCATGATAAGGGCTTGAGCTATAAGTTGTTTATCCAAACAGGCCCTTAGTCCTCGACAAAAAACAGTATTCAAATTAACCCTCAAATTCTCATACGGGGTAAAATTGGTCCCTCTGCTATAATGATAGAGGGACTAATCTGTCCCCTATATAAAAATGTGAGGGGCTAATTAGAATACAATTTTTTGTCTGAGGCTGAATTGGGCAGCAAGAAAACTGGGAGGGACCAAATTAGATCTTTATTATTCAAAAATGAATATAACAGAATCATTAAAAATACCTGTAATACACAAAATGGCTTAATAACCTAATTGACACTAGTATAAAAATTGTTTACAAATAGGAGCTGCGGTGGTAAAGAAGTGACTCACCTCCATCCCATGGAGTATCATCAGGACTGCAATCCAAAGCAGACAAGAAAGCAGAGAAATTGCTTATCCATTCATATACTTAAACAAAGTGAAAAAATGACATAAATAAAACAAAACTGACTAAATTATACAATTATACATACTAATATGCATATTTATACAATTCTTAATCCAACTCACCCAAATATAACAGCATTCCACAACATGATGTTGTTATCCTGAGGTGCACCACTGATTCCAGCAGGTGGGTCATGTTGCAATCTCTTGAAATCTCTCATCAGTCTCTTCCTAGCTGGAGTCGACATCGCTACCACCTGCAAAAATCAATTTTTCCAACTTCAATAAAATCAGAAGTTCCACAAAACAAAACCTAGTATGCTATGAAGCACAGACACGGACATACGCATACAGACATGTCAACACCGACAATAAGTTGAGAAAATAACATAATTCAAAGTAATTACAAAAGGCAACACCCCCCAAAATCAATTTAGTGACAAATTAATTCATAAAATAAAATAAAATAAAATAAAATTTCAGAGTAATCTCACAGTAAATTATGTCGGCAACAAAAAGCAAAACCCCTAAAATTTTCAATTTAAATTTTGATGAAGGCAAATAATATAGGGTTTTGATGCAGATCCAGAGTATAAATCGATCACGGAAACGACAAGGAAATAAAAGCAATAAAAAATGAAGAATAAAAATAAAAAGAAGGAATTGATTGAAAAGGGAGGAATTGTCTGACCCGTTAGTGTGTGAAAGAGGGGTTGGATTGGATCGAATCGAAACGAAAGCAAGGGCAGGCGGGCAGCTATGGTGAATTTAGAATTTAAAGGCAGGCGTGGCGTGGTTGGTTTCGATTCTGGTCTAATCACCGTTCCCCTCCACTCTTATGTTATGTGGTTGTCTTATAATAACATTTATAAAAATATAATTATTATTTTTTGGGATGAAAATATAAATATCTATCCACGCTATTTTTGCGATAGTTATATAAAAAATAATTAGATTATCGTACAACGTATATAAATATTCAATGAAAATTATAAATATTAATGTAATGTTTTTATTAAATATTTTTCTCTTATATACAAAAATTTGCTAAATAGTTGAGTCACATCAGTTATGAATTTTATTGCAAAACAAATTTTTATGTACATATATGAGAAGTTTGATATGATAAAATTTTGAAAACTAATGACTATTTTCAAATTCAAAATTAATGTAGTGTTTTTATTAAATAAATTTTTATTTTCATATGCAAAAGGCTTTTCAATGTTTGCAACGCATCCGTTGTAGATTTTATGTACTTATATCTGCATAAACAATACATATATGAGAAAGTCGTTAGGCTAAAAAAAAATGGTGGTGTTCAGGGTTCGAACGAGGACCTTGCATGTATTATCCATTATCTTTAACAACTGAGCTAAGCTCACAGGGACTGATATGCTAAAATTTTAAAAACTCATGACTATTTTCAAAATCAAAATTAATGTGGTGTTTCTATTAAATAAACTTTTTATTTTATATGCAAAACATTGTTCAATATTTGCGCCGCATCCGTTGCAGATTTTATGTACTTATATTTACATAAATAAATTTTTATATACATGTATGAAAAAGTCGATATGATAGAATTTTGAAAACTTGTGACTCTTTTCAAAATATCAACATTATGGATTGTGTCTACTAAATATTTTTTTTTTGAGAGAGTAAATAAATTTTTATATTATATTTAAAACATCTTTAAATATTTAAACTGCACTCGTTGAGGATTTTATATGCTTATATGTGCAGAAGAAAATTTGTATGTACTATGTGATAGTTGATATGATAAAATTTTGAAAACTCGTAACTATTTTCAAAATAGTTTTTATTAATTAAATTTTTATTTTATATGCAAAACACTGTTCAATGTTTGCACCGCTCCCGTTGCATATTTTAAAGGGGTTTTTTTTTTTGGTCAAGTAGCCTAGTGGCTAGAGCTCACACAATTTAATTGTGGAGAAGTGGAGTGTCCGAGGTTCGAACCCCGGCTCCTGCATATAATATGCAATATCCCTACCAACTGAGTTAAGCTCACGGGGATAAGGGGTTGTTTTCTTTATATATGGTTTAGATAAAATTAAGGAGATCATGAGTTTTAATAAGGACAATTATGAAATTTTATTATACTTCAATTTTTATATATTGTTAGTAGAGGTGGATTCTAGGGTGAACCATCAAATAAGTGGTTCACCGGTGGACCACCATGAGTAATAGTTAAGAACCATTAGATTCATCAAACCCATAGATCCTACCATACATTGTCCACACTAGATCATTTTT
>Ga0315914_1000565_pt1 | contig 48201 bp, 22 predicted proteins | sample MpolenodulesMG_FD_203920 | JGI IMG/M metagenome (GOLD analysis project Ga0315914, IMG submission 203920) | Medicago polymorpha root nodule microbial communities from Los Angeles, California, United States - elongated nodules | ecosystem: Host-associated > Plants > Roots > Nodule | place: USA...
CCAACTGTGAGATCATGGGCAAAACAAGCTCCAACTTAATCATGGTATGATACTTGCGGTGACATTAAACATAATTATAACCAAACATATGCTAAATATACGACTCTATAAGTAGATTAAAATCGAGAAATAGTACAAAAGATTGGGGCATGTAAAACCTGACCCATATAAACAAAAGAAAAAATAACCAAAATGGTTAAAAAAACAATCTTCGAGAGTATTGACGAGCCAATAAATTAGTGTTTTTAATATATTATTTGAGTCTATTTTATTTAGATTTGATTTAGTTTTATTTAAATATTATTTCCTTTTACAATTATTTTACTTCAATTGCAAGTTATTATATTTCAGGAACAAATATCTAAAGATTTAGTCTTGAAGCAAAAGAAAGAGGATTAGAAGCTGATTCGGGATGAAAATACGAAATATGGGACAAAAATATGTCCCTCCCCAAAGTCAGAGACTTGGCACGACCCGTGCCACCAGCAGCATGGCCGTGCCAACCTTCAGAGCCCACTTTTGCTGCTTCTGCTTCATGGACAAGCTACCTATTAGTTTACTTCTGACCTAAAAGCCTGTGGTTTCTTGTGGAACATTCTAGTGTTATATTTCTTCGGGCTTAAGTCATTGTAAACTGTAAATAGAGTAGCTAGCTATCATATCAAACCATCTTTTGTTCTTGGAATTCAATAGTGAGAATTGTCTTTCTTAATATAAGTTCTTCTTTTACTTTCTTGTTATTTATTTTATGTTCTTCTTCTCCTCTTTTATGACTACGATGATCATGAGTGAGTAGACCTTTCTTTTCTTGGGATTGTTGGATAAGTCTAATGACGTAATCCTAATCAAACCAAGCCATAAACCCTAATTTTATATAAATCTACTTTGTAATCTAATTCACCGTTTTTCTAATGAATTAACAAATGCCAAACTCATAATACGAAAGCGGAGGGTTAGGATTTGTTAATTCATCATCTCAAATATCAATTCATAATGCGAAAGCGGAGCTTTGATATTGGAACAAGTGAATTTAGACAAGGGTTATGAAACATGAGAATAGTCTAGCAAACCTTGAGACACATAAAGTTTCGTTCTTCAAGGATTCCAATAGCAATCAACCATGAGAATAGGTGTGGTTGCTAGAGGAACACACTCACTGCACCTCAAAAGAGGCTTTGATACGCTAAAGAGAAACTTGTCTTTAGAAAGTAGGTCGAATATAAAGTTATGGTTTAGGGTTTGTTTGTGAAGGATTCGTCATTACGATGAACCAATAATCCTGAAGCGCTTTTTATTATTATTGTTTTTAACCTTTAAAAACCCAATCTCTACAATCAAACTTTCTTCTAATCATCTCTTAAAAGTTAATTAAATTGAACAACTCCCTGTTGGAACGATACTCTATTTGTACTACTTCGGTAAAACCGTACACTTGCGGTTTTGCTCATCAAGTATACAAAATCCACAAATCATAATCCAAAGCAACCATCCACACACAACTAGAGCTTTTAAAATGGGGCATGTAATAATATTTGTTATGAATGTTGATATCTTGAAGACACGGTGTAATCTCTCATTAATTGCATCCTATTCATACTTAACATGTGGATATCTTGCATGATGTGCGAAATTAGTGTACCACTTTTAAATAATTGTCATTGACGAACCAATTAATTAAAATAGAATTGTGTAATCTATTTTGTGGAATGTCATGTGAATGTAAAAAATATTGGTTGATGGATTGACATGCCTTTGTAGATCTTCCAATGACAATTGGGTTTTTTTTTATAGAGAAATGGTATTTGAACAACCATTTTTTGACAACTTTTGTGACAACTTTCTGCCTCATACTCACATTGTCCTTCTACTTTCTCTCTCTATTGCTTTTATTTTTGTGTCACTACCTCAATTTCTTTGTATAATTTGGTTGTCAAACAAGTTGTCACTAAAAAAGGTTGTTCAAATAACATTGCTCTTTTTTATATGATATGATATTTTCCTATGTATTTGAGATGGTTATGTCCTTTAGATTGCCAATGTAATCTCTCATAGTTTGCATCATATTCCTACTTAACATTAGAATGTATTTATCTTCGAGGACGTGCAAAATTAATGTACCACTTATGTAAAGGATATTATTTGATCAAATGATATGCTTTTGTCTAATCACCCAAACTTTTTTTTTGTCAACTAATCACCCAAACTTTAATGCATCTAAATCTTATTTTCATTCTTCATATTATTTGAAGTGATGAATAATTTCGTTAAATTAATAAAAATAAATATTACATAAATATATTTGATTTTGGCAATGTTTCGTATAATTCAATCAAACGTAGTTTTAGTCGTGCATCGCACGGGTAACAGTATCCTAGTAAGAAACAAAATTATAATCAAAAAGAAGTAGCCAACCTCATCACTATTTCCTGACATTCCTTTTCCACTAGCATGAAGAGGTTTCAAAGATTTCAACCCAAATAAAGGTTTATCTCTTATGCTAATATTCCGAATCCGAGGGAAAGAGTTTACAATACACTTTTGCAACACACATGATTTAGAATTTTTCACACAAATTCCAAGCTGAAATGCAGTAACTTGAGTAGAATTCATTTCTACAAAATCTACAAAAATTCATATAATCAGGTTACAATTCATTTGCACCGCGTAATCGCCGTCTTTTTCAGCGGCGATTACTGCGGCAGGAAATTTCGCTGGAATTATATCATCAAGTGCAGTACAAGATAGGGGAAGAAAAATTCGAAAAATGAAATGTAAAATAACCTGGACGACTTGTTCAATGTTTGTGGCGCCGATGGGAAACTCTGGCGACGTTTTCCGGTGAGATGAGTTCAGTGCAACTGTAAGGTGTTTGTGATACGAGGCCAAACCGACAGCGACTGCATTTTTTGGCTTTTCAAAAGGAAATGGATTAGGCTTGCGGTTAGAATATCGTTTTTTTTTTTTTTTTGGGAAATAGTTTATTTATCTTATTTATTTCTAACATAGGGACGTTTTGGTGACCTAATAAGTAGCACCGAAGATAATCGAATAAACATTGAGGAGGAGTACACTCACAAGTCTCATGTCAATGTCATTAGGCCAACTCAAGTAGGCTGGCGTTTCGATGATTTGGTAATAACTTCACCAATTTTTTCATTATTTTTATACATAGTTATCTAGAAAAAATGATTTTTCTAAAAAAATAAAATTAAAACCTAATAATTTCATCATCTTCAACCAAGAGAACTCATACCCACAACCTAAAAATTTAGATTCATTCATTTTAATCTTTTGTTAAAAAAATCCTAAAGTCATTCATTCATCTTTATTTTATTTTTGGCTTAATAGCAGTTTTCACCCTCTAACTTTTACGAAGTTGCGATTTTGGTCCCCTAAGAAAAAAAACTACAAAACCACCCCCAAAGTTTTGCAACTGTAGTAGTTTTGGCTCCCCAAGGCCAAAAAAAATAACATGTGGCACCTCACTTAGGGTGCCACGTCCCACGTCGGCGTAGACCGAGTCAAAATTGGCTTTGGGGGCCAAAACTGCCACATGTGCAAAACTTAGGGGACAGTTTTGTAGTTTTTTTTCTTAGGGGGTTAAACTTTGCTATTAAGCCTTTATTTTTCAAAAATTAGATTTGTAAAAACCCAAACCAATTCATCTTCATTATCATATTTTAAAGCTTTTAATTAAATCGGAAATCATTCTTGAAATGTCAGATCTAAGAATTAGCAAGATCTCCACATTACCATATTTTAATCACTCATATGTTTTAGATTGAGGAGTGGAGAAGTAATATACTTTACAAGTTGAAGAATTAAACTTTTTTGAAAAACTATTAATCCTAGTGTGCAAAGGTTTGATATTTATTAATCACTTATAAATGAGTGGGAAAATGAATGGGATTTCATGTCGTGAAAATATTAACATTGAAATCAAGATGAGGCATGCAGAAAAAGAAAAAGGTTTGTTGCAAGTATACGAGGATCTAGGTCTCACAAGTGTTGTTAGCACAAATAATATGCATTTGTTAAATGCAGAGGATTTTGTACAGAAGTATTACACTCCATAGCAAAGAAGCAAAATATACTCTTCTCTATGTTATACAATTATTGTCATGCAATATTTTTCTTTAAATACTGACTTTTTTATGCGCTTATTCTGCAGTTCTTAAAGAATTCTATCAACTTCGATTAAGATATTATACTAAGAGAAAGGTAAATTTAATGTGGCAATTAATATAATTTTGTGTATGTTTTGATTAATGTATAGATTGATATGCAGGTATGCTTTCAGGCATATATAATGAAGAAAAAAAACTTGATGCCGAAATAAATGTATTGGTTAACAAAGTCGTGTATGTGTTTCACCATTTAAAGCAAGACTTTGCTATGACAACATATAGAAGTGATAATTTTCTTAGTAAGCTGAAGTCTATTAAGTTTACCCTAATGCCCAATGAAGGGCAGCAAGTTTTGAGCGAGATTGGTCGGCAAAATTTAGTAATTGAGATTGTTGAAAAAAAAAAGAGAAACGAAGGATTTTGGAAGGAACTTCTACAAAAGCGTTATGGTTGAATGAACTAGAAAATATCGAGAAGAAACTAGATGTAAGTGATTAACTCATCTTTCAATATTCTTATTAAAATATAATTTTAGTATCTATAATTATAATTTACATGCATTTTAGGAAACAGAAAAAGAGAAAAAAATGAAGATGCAGTAATGGATAGTGAGAAAGCATAAAAAGGAATGAGTTATAAAGAGGAGATTGAAGATAGATAAAATATAACTTTAAAATATCAAAACGAACTGTAAAATGAAACAAATTTTTTTCCCACATATATAGAAACATAGTGAGTTATGTTTACGTATTATCATTGAAAAACTATTCTCTTACTTTGCCGTAACGATTGACTCTTACTTTGTTGCGGTGAATGAAGTTTGACATTACATAAACAATAATGACATTCAATAAATTAGTATCTATCTAAAAATCAAAAATGTTGTGTTATTTAATATATATAAAATAATATTTCTACTGCTTAAGTGAAGAACCAACTCGTTCACTGCTGCAAGGTTGTCGATCTAAATTAGGTTTAGTCATATTCTACATAGATATATTACAATTATTATGGATGACATTTATTTAGGAAAATAATAAACTCACCAACCATAAATAAATTGAATTTAAACAAATAGTTCAATTAAAAAATCTTGTATTCAAGAGATATGGTTAAACTTTGTTCTTTAATTGATCTATTGTTGAAAAAGTTTATTATGTGATTAAAATTAGTACATAAATAGTAAAAAAAAAAAAAGATTCTATGATGATAATTTATATAGACATCAGTAGATTCGATTCAACATTAACAAAACATTGGCTAACAACCACACAAAATTGTTTCGTCAAAAGCGACACAAAAATGTTATAAATAAAAGAAAAGAAGACCATTATGACAAAAATGTTACGAATGCTAACATTAACTAGACATTTTATAGTGTAAATGTTTCAACTGAGGCTTTAAATAAAAGAGAACAAAGATGTTTTACTAACTAAATATTATAAATTCTAACATTAATTAAACATTGTATGTTATAAATGAGGTATTAAATCAAAGAAAAGAGAGATATTTTACTAACAAAATTTTTATAAATCCTAACATTAACAAAACATTGTATGTTATAAATGTTGTATATTAGATTAGATGTTAAATCAAAGAGAAGAGAGACATGTCGACATAAATACTAATATTAACAAAATATTTTATGTTATAAATATGGTAAACAAGTCATTAAATAAAACAGAAAAAATCTAGGTTAACTTCCTATGAATGTGGAGGAGGCGGACAAAAGTTAAGCAAGCCCTTCAAAGCTATTGCTTCACTTTTAATGACAAAAGAGAAATAATCTGCTGAAGAGATTTGAGTTTTGATGATATGTGGTGTGCTTAGATGTGAACATGAGTTTTTACAAATAATCTTACAATGTTAGTGAATGGTTGTCCAACCCAATAAATTAATAACAAGAAAGGTCTTGAGTAGGGTGACCCTTTAACTTCTTTCCTTTTTCTTCTAGTTGCAGAGGCTTTAAGGAATTTTGCGGTGGATAAAGTCTAACAGAAACGAAGGTCTAGTAATTTGTGGTGGCTAAAGTATGTTGTAGTGTTTCTTGTGGGGTAACAAAGTCCACCTCAAATTTACTGTTTTGGGGCTTTTTGTATATATGTCGCCTTTTACAATCTTATTTTTCTTTTAGTGTTACGATTGAAATAAATAAATGACATCAAGTTATAAATCGATCAAATTGTAGGAAATTATGTTATGAAGTTGATGATAAATTAATGTGTGAATCAAATGTCTTCATTTTTCATTTACAAAAACACAAATATCAATCTCATAAGTACATCTCATATATTAAAAGGTTGTAGAAATATTTGATATGTTGGAATATGAGGAAGAACCTACAATTTCTAAATACTTAATGTGTGTTAATTTCAGTGTTTAAGAAATGACAAATTCATGTCTCATTAAAAATTGAAAGAAAAAAAAACAAATGTGAGGTACAAGACCCAAAGGCCATGTAATTTTGTTTGATAGTTTTTCCTTGAACGTTATGTGTTGTTTAAAATAGGCAAAATACCACATTAGAAGATATTTTTGGATAGACTAAAACAGTAAAAAGAAAATACACCATTAAAAGATATCTTTGAATAAGTCTGGGGTCTCAAAGCAATATGGGGGTGAAAAGAGCAATTGTCATTTAGTTTAAGTCATGCTTGTCTCATAGCCCAACTAATGGTGGGTTGAGCCACAATTTGAATTTGGCAAATGTTACTCTCACTTCCTTATTTCAATATAACCACCCCTTCATTTTTGCCAATCAAACAATCTCTCTCTCTCTCTCTCTCTCTCTCTCTCTCTCTCTATATATATATATATATATATATATATATATATATATAGAGTTTGCTAGGATATACCCACTAATTTTTATTAAGGTGTGTTTTAATAAAGATATAACTAAAAAGTTGTTAAATACACCTAAAGGTGAATGTTGTCAAAACACTCATTCTAAAAAATAAGTGGGTGTAAGTCAGCAACTCCCACAAGCATTTGCTAAAATACACCCACTTATTTTTTAGAAGGAGTATTTTAGCATGTCATAACTAAAAAGTAGCTAAATGCGCCCAAAGGTGCATGTTGCTAAAACACACCTTCATAAAAGCTAATGGGTGTATCCTAGCAAATCCCTATATTATATTATATTTCATTTTTAATAGCATATATATATACATCATAATTGTACTCTACGATTCTCCATATTTTGGAAACATTGAATGATTTTCTCATTTTCAATACCAACAAAAGTATCTCTCTTTATATAAGTAACTAAACAATTGTTTAACCATTCATCTCCCATGCATTTTGCATCCAATTCTTGACAAGAGAAAACCCTTTCAGCTGTTTCAGTTGCCACAAGTAATATCAAAGATAACTCTAAAAGCAAATATATCAACGGGTATGCAATATGTTTTCTTGTCTCCACTAGCTTTATGGAAAGATCACCAATCCCTCGTAATTCTGAAAATGCATCATGAGCATACATCAAGTAATAATTTTCAAGTTGTGTGTGATGTTGTGTCAAAGTGTGTGTTTATGTGTGGACCAATAGAAAAGTGTTGTGTGTTTTGTATAGGCCATTTAGTCAACATTTCAACTATAACTATATGTTACTATATTTCTACCACCTAAATTTTTTCTTTCTCAAAATTTAGTGCAGGCACAAGCCTACATACTCCTGTGCTTACATCCATCCCTGCGAACGGGTCACCAAACATGTTGGCATGTGTTGTAATTGCTTTACATTTTTTTATTTTTTTGGATAGATAAATCAAAATAGCTATATGTTATGTGTAATTGCTCCAGTCTTCACCACAATTTTTGTGGACGACGTTTTTTTTTTTTTGTTTGCGCTAGAGACCTGCTCCATTTCATGGCACCATGTACACAAAATTCAAATGACTCAAAGGAGGTTACAACACAACCCTATTTGTTTCTTTAGGTGCAATATTCCAACAACAATGTTCTCGCATAGGCATGTGTGTGAGTGATCCTCATGGTTGTTTTGTTATGGCGGATAACGAATTGGATGCACATGAATTTTCAAGTAGTTGAATTTGAAGCTTTGAGTTCGTTACAATTTCTTCAATGAATTATAACTTCTTGTATGACAAATCATCTTTGAGATTGATTGTAAACAAGTTATTGATGATGTGTTGAATGTAAAATCTAATAGATTAGAACATGGGACTATGATTGACAACTAGAGCCATTTTAGCTAACAACAATAACTTTTATGTTGTTTTTGCTAATGAGCGATGCTATTCATCGCGACAAAAAATATCCCGAGGTTTTCACAAAGAGTTTCAATCATTAGATCATATGCTCTATTGGAAATACACGGTTCGATGGGTGGCAATAATAGAAAAAGCTGGAAGATGATATTTATCTAGAGGCATCAGGATAATTTTGCTATACCTTTCTCTCGCTAAAACTAGCATTTCTCTTTGCTGATTGCTACGCAATAAGCTAGCATGCTCATGTTTTGGTAAGAGTGTCGATCTCTTATGCTACTCATAGTGATTTTCATTATTCTTCCAATTGTATTTTTAATTTTCTTTGTAATGAATCGAGTTAACTTGATTTGAGTAAAAAACATAAGTAAAAGAAGAAAATAATGAAATGTAGATAAAGAAAAGTGTTTATTGCAAAGATTGAACGAGATGCAAACATAAGTGAGGGTCTACATAGAAAACAGAAATCCAAACATGTACATATAGTCTACGGTCACATTACTACTAACCACCATTGGGTAACAATAACATGTTGTGGTCGGATATATTTTAAATTATTACAAAAAAACATATCAATAGAGAAAACATGCACACGTACAAACAAAGGATGATGAATTGTCGAATTTAATTCAGAAATTGGGGACCGAAAGAGAACGTGCACGTTGACAGTTACTTGCTAGTATTTTTCGTGAGACATGGTAACAAGTATTTAGATGCACACATAATTTTCATGATAAACCCAGTTCTTTACTACATGGACCCGCCTTTGTACCTTGTATTCAAGAATGAGTGATTAACCTCATATCAAGTATAAACGAATTAAATGTTAAAATTATAAGACATATGACCCATATATCTAAAGCTTAAATGTTTTGAGTGAAGATGTTGTGTCTTGTCTGATGGTTATGGATTATTGATTTATTGTTACGTCTGACACTTTCTAGATCCACAGCAAGTGGTATTAGGACCCTGTTGGTTTGGCTTAGTAGGGGAGTGAGAGTCGATCAAAGTTGGATTTTTTCATCAAAAGTGATATGACATATTCACATTTGAAGGACGATTGTTGGGCTCAAGTACAATTGTTAGAAGTGACATATATAACTAATGGATTAAGATTTTAAGTGGTGTAGTAACCAACTTCCTGGTCGTCCTAGATATTGGTTTATTGTTGCTCCCGATGCTCCTTCAGATTCTCCAACAAATATATTCACAAGTTATGAAACCAACCAGACTCTCTTAGTTAGTGTCGATTTCTAATAACTCCTGAGCATAATGAGGCAACAATATGTGGTCATAAAGATCTGGTCAACTTTTTTTGGTACAAGAAAGAATCAATCACCTTAAATAAGTGATTAAAGGTTCAAACTTCGACTTTAAATATGTAGAAAAAATTAGGTTAAGAGGAGAGAAATCATGTTATGTGTCTAAATAAAGAAAGCAAATTATTATTAGTTTATGTGTGACACATAATTGTATTGGAACCATATTCTACTGAAATCGTCTGACACATGAAGCGAATTGTGAGGCGTTTATAACAGTAGCAATATCATGTTGACCAAGTAGCTTTATAAATGACAAAATTATAATAGAAAAGTTGTGAGGTGATCGACGTGGGTTCTGACTCTTATATATAGCTGCCAATACTACTTTTAAGGGGATTCTAGGTTTATCAAAAGTGGAAATTCATAGAAAGTTAAAGGCTAAGAATTGAGTGTTTTTGTGGTAGAATCTTGGGTTGAAAAACACTTTACAAGCACCTCCGGAGAGTGGAAATCTTTGAATCTCTTGTTTATTTTTTTGTGATGTTCGAACCCCGGACCTTACTCTTGTTTATGATAAGAGATTGTTAAAAGAAAAGAAGTAGAAATTAGAGTTTATTATGAAAACTAATTTCTTGTAACTCTTACATCTCTTTGTAAGAAACCTTTTGATAGTAGATTGAAGAGTTGCTCTCTCCCCAAACATAAATCATTTTGGTTCAAACTAAGTAAATAAGTTCATCGTTTGTTCTTCTTCATTTATCCATGTTCCTTTATTAAATTGCAATTTTACTACATTCATAGATTGCTAATTTTATTGCTCAGACTCTCTCTGGTCTCTTAGGTTCCATTGATATTTGCCACACATGATTTTCTTGATGTGATTTTTGATCATTATCACATATATGGTGAGACCCCTACAAAAAAAGATATATGGATATGGTGAGACATCAAAGACATAAATACCTAAAAAGAAGTTCAACGTATAATCAAGCTTGTGATCGGGAAAAGTTTCATTGGCGTGACCCATGCAATCACAAAGCTTTATTTTTTGGAGATTTTTTTACAAACTTTTTTTGGAATATCTTATGTGTTTTTCACAATTCTCTAAAAATATACAATCTTTTTTGCGAAGTCAGTTTATGATCCCCACTTAGATAAGCTTATGATATTCCATCCAAGTTTTTTTGGATTTACATAAGATCCCCTAAAAAAAAATACATAAGATCTAAACAATTTATTTTTTGTAAAAGAAAGTTTGTAGCAGCAATTTCAGATAAAAAAAGTACTACTAATGTTGTCTAGAAGTCCTAACTTAACTGACAAATGCCGAAATTGCAAGGTCGGACATCGTGATCTGAGTTCGAATCTGGGACCTCACAATTGTATGTGAGTTTAATTTCAGTGGATTACCACTTCAACTAAGACCAAATAAAAAGTTATACTAATTTTTTTTTTTTGTCTAGTAGCTTAGTGGCTGAGAGCTCACACATTCAAATGTGGAAAAGTGGGATGTCCAGGGTTTGAACTCTGACCCCTGCATAAATTATGCAATATCCCTACAACTGTGATAAGCTTACGGCGACACTAATATATATTTTTTTTTTACTCACGCAGGTCTATAATAATGATAACATTCATAAAAAAATATTTTAGAAAGAATGCCGCTTTAGTTTGCGGTGTAACTATTTAGTTTTTTTTTTCTTCTAATAAACTTTAATTTAGTTTTCAATTATAAAATATACTCATTCTTTTCCAAAATAAAAATCACAGTGTGATCATGTACATTATTCAAATATCTTACTTTGACCATATTCTTTATTAACATATATCAAAACAAATGTTGGTATATAAGATATCGTTTGATTTGTCCCAAAAATATTTTCAAAATAATTAAAGATATTATCAACTAAAGTAATATATTAACACATGTGAAAGAGACATTATGATATGTATTTTTTATTTTTTTTGGCTTTCGCATCGGTTTCTAACCTATTAAAGGTGGGCGACTAATCCGACTCGTGCGTAGAGGCATACGCACTGGTCAAACGTTGTTTTCCCTGGAATTCGAACCCGGTATTCCTCAGGTACGTCCTTGGAAGGAACTCCTTACCACTAGAACCGAAACAACTTGGTTTGTGATATGTATTTAGGAATAGATGGACTACTATTTGCATCATATTGAAGGTTTTTTATTTTATTTTTAAGGAATCACTTTAATTTGAAGCTTTTATTTTACACTTTGTATTGATATGATAATGAAAACTAATCAATGATTGATAAGATTAGTGATAACTTTGTTATTCTCTTTCTTTCATTTATAACTTCTTGTTAACTTGTATGAATGACATAATATAGGAGCAATCTTTTTGTGGCGGGAAGAGAACATATCTTTAGAAATGAAGTCCAACAACTTTTATTGAATGTGATATGACTTTTTTCTACGATATTAATGATTGTGATATGACTTCAACCTTAATTTAAAATTGAGAAATGCTAACGAGTGTCATAAGAAAACTCTTTAACAACTCTAAACATTACTCATTCCTTTTTAAAATATATGTTGCAATTTTATAATGTGCACTACTCACATAGTTTACTTTGATCATATTTTTTTTAACTAATATATAAATACAAATATTAGCATCTAAGATGTTTGATTTGTCTCGATGAATATTTTCAAATTATCAAATTTTTATAGTTTTTTATTATATATAATTAAAGATATCAATGACCAAAGTTGTGTATCGACATGTGTGCAGTGGTTGACTGTGACATGTATTTTGAAACGGATGGAGTAAATATTTATAATTTTTTTTAATTTAATATATTGAAAATTGAACTATTTAACTTTTTCAACAAATATTTTCTTAATTAGAAATTCTTAAAGAGTATCTTATAACATTGTTAACAAGACCCTTTAAAATTTTATATGTTACCAAATTTAGTTCATTGGTTTGGGTTGATTATGACACAAGACCCTTTAAAATTTTATATGTTACCAAATTTAGTTCATTGGTTTGGGTTGAAACACTATAAAGGAGTATCGAGAAGAAAAAGTTCATGATTCTATACATGCTAACAAATTTCTTTTCCTCCTAATAGTTAACATTGAGTATCTTGTGCCATTCTGCTAGGGTTTATCCCTAACTGGGCTATTAGTGTATAATGTTAATTTAATCCCCTTCCCTGCTTAATAAGTTTGTTTCTATAATGTTAATGGTTCTTATTTTAATACTTGAATGAAGTTATTTTTTTTAATCACTACTTTTGGTCCCTATTTTCAATCACTACTTTTGGTCCCTATTTTTAAGTTAATTTTAGTATTTTTTTTATAATGAAATTGTGCAAAAATGTGTAGAATATTGTAAAAATATTTTCCAAAAAAAAATAGAATTTTTTAACAAAACATCAATTTAATATGAATTTTTAACCATCAAAAATATAAAAATTCATATTAAATTCATGTTTTGTTAAAAAAAATTAATTTTTTTTGGGTGAGATTCTTATAATATTATGAATTTTTCTGCAAAATTTTGTTCAAAAATATGAATTTTACATATGAGTTTACTTTAAAAGAGGGACCAAAAGTGAAGATGAGAAATTTTTGGAGGACTAAAAGTTGAAGGAAATTTTTAGAGGGACTAAAACAAAAAGTTGGTATCTGACCAAAAAAAAAAAAAAAAAACAAAAAGTTGGTATATTTATAGGGACCAAAAACATATTTAACCCAATATTAAAAATACAATTACTGTGGAACGATGGAATAACTTTTATATAAAATCATTTGGAGAAAAAAAACTCCCATTTATTTTTATAAAAACAAGAAAGATGGATAGAAAACCATGGTTAAATAGCTTTGTATAAAAGGAACTTTTTTCTTTAATATTATTTTTTCATCGTCCTTGTCAAACTCAACCCACCACCCTTAATGGTCCCAGCCTCCAAGGGTCCATCCCTCTTGGCTAATGTTCGTGGTTCACCCTACAAAGATCATGACCTTTCTCTCCCTCTCCTTTTCTCTTTGCTTTAATTGGATTTTGTTTGCATGTATTTACTCTCATCTTAACCACGGCCTTCAATACTTTTTGGTCCATATTCCCACTTGTGATCAAAATTTAATACCCTCCAGATTACTATATCTTATCCACAAAATTTGATGTTGAAAAATATACGGTTTCTTTTCACCTGAATAAATTTGAATAACTCTATTTTGTAAGAGATGGGCATGTACATGGATATCTTAGAATTGAACTCCTTGCAGTTAGGGACCCATACATTTACACAATCACCCGTTAAATCAAGATAGTTCATGTTTCAAACTTCATTTTTGCCGTATTTAAAAAAAGACAAATGCTAAATTGTGCTCTCAAAGATACATGTTAAGCAACTCATTATAGAAATATACGTATCAAAAGTCGTGTATTCAACTTTTTAAAGATATTTGTTAAAGATTTAAAAATTGAAATAGTTGATAAGTTTTACGAAGAAAAAGTTACTTTTTAAAGTATCAAAATGTTTAATACATCATTCTCGAGATGAAACTTCCTCTTTAAACTTTTTAACAAATGCTCTAAGTTAACATTTTTCTTTAAAAAAAATGAAACTTTGCTCTGAAATATTAAACTGAACCGCAATCCAATGATCACCGATGTAGTGGGTTCACGAATGCATAAAATATTACATGAGTTCAGGAAATCCAAACTCGAAATCTTACTGGTCTTAGTGATGCAAGTTCTTTAATTTTTTTTTTTTTTTTATAGAAATGACGCAAATTCTTTGTAATAAATTTGATTGGAACCAATAACCATATATATAGATTTCCTCAAAAAAAAAAAATATAGATGAATTTAATTTAGAAGGCTGTCTCTTTGTCAAATTTTTTTTTAGGAGGCTGTCTCAAATTTATGCTTCAATATAATGCCACGCACACGTGGGTAGCACCATATATATATACCATGCAAATTTTTGACCAAGAATAAAAGTAATTGCATAGGTGCAACGTATTATATTAGTGTACCTCAAAATCATTTAATTTGATAGTATACTTTTAACCATTAATTTGACAATATGTTCATTTTTAATGCATACATGAAAAGAGTTATATATGATTGTTATATTTAACCAACTGCTCACATGAAAGCTAACAATTAGAATGGACAATCGACAATTAGAATATTTTCTATTAAATATACCAAAAAGGATTCAAAAATCGACAATGTGATCATAAGTCTACTTCAACTGAGAGGGAGTAATGAATGTCATGGGAGTTTTCTATTCACATGTAGCTAAAGGTGCTTGGAATGTCTATTATTAATTAGGAGAGAAAAAAAAGAAAGAAACATAGATGCAAAACTCCAAGGGGTTGCATACACACGATGAATTGAAACTTCAACAGAAAAACAACATGATCACCATGCTAAATGATTATTTTTTTTTCTGATCAAACATTGATATTCAACTCAGTCTTGGTTATATGTTGCACTTTCAATGCATCAATCACATATCAACCTATACTGTAGTACGATACTAAGAGCAATGTTATTTGAACATTTTTTTTTGACAAAAATAAAACGATATTCATTCATTCAAATCGATAGATTACATCAGATACAAACATCGCTAAAAACGTAAAGGGTGAACCTGCGAACAAACTCACAGCACCCAAGTTAATAGCACAAAATGGTAAAATGCCTACAAATAATATGATAAAACCTAAGTCACCGAAATTCACATGCTTCCGGATCTTCAATGTTGACGCCCAAATCATTGGTTGAATTTGTAATTGACGAATGCCGATCTTTCAATAGAAAATAAACGAACACCGCGATAAGACGCGAAATCAAACATCACACAAGACGACGAACAACACAACGCCGCACTTAGACGACGAATCACAAAAAAACACAATAGAAAAAACTTGATATACGTGAAAATCACTTCTTTAGATTGAAAGAAAAGGGAAAAAAGATGTCGAGTGGTGATTCTAGGTCAAAAAATGACTTAAAACCACCCCTCCTCGATGAACGAAGGAGAAAGAAAGTTTAGAGAGAAGTTGAAGTTTCTCTCACTAGAAAACACTCACTTCTAATTTTGAACATTTATTTATATGACAACTTTTGTGGCAATCAAATTTTACAAAGAAAATGAGGTATTGACACAAAAACCAAAACAATAGAAAGAGAAAACAAAAACATAATGAGTATGAGAGATAAAGTTGTCATAAAAATTGTCAAAAAATGGTTGTTCAAATATCATTTCTCATTTACAAGTTACAATAAATAGTACAAGTTCATATTTGTGTGATATATGTTGTGTCAGACTACAATACAATAATATTATAATGAGTTAAATACATTTTTAATCCTTATAAAATTTTAAATTTTTGTTTTTAGCTCCTTTAAACGATTTATTCAACTTTTAGCTAGTTTTCACAAATATGATATTCAATTAGTATTTTTTGTTCTTAAATCAACCCATGTGTATCCTTCAAAATTTTAAATAATTTTATGTAAACTTATATCATAAAACATTGAATGTATTAGCAAAATTTGTTAAGCCTCAATTTAATTTGATTTTTATAAGGACTAAAATTATTGATAATTTTTTTTGTGCGGATTAAAAATCGAAGAAAAAACTTTATTGGGATGTTAGGAAGATAGACACCAAGTCAATGACGACAGAGTGGTAGGACCTTAATGGCTATGATTAAGTGATTGATGATGTAAAATTGGGTTCCTTTTAATTTGTTTTCTGCTCACAAGGGAGGAAAATGTCTAAATGAGTAACTTCAAAATGTACAGCATAATTTTCATCAACTTCATTCTCCTTAGTCCCTACCTTAGTTGGAATCTAATCTTCTCTAACCTTCTTTCTTTACTTTCTTTCTCTTTCTCTCTCGTTTCCATATGCAATAATATAAACTACTCCATCACTACAACACTATTACACTAACAATGCCACAGCAGCATTCACATGAATCCAGTATGGGCTTCCACATGAACATGGACCCCATGGTTTTCCTTTAGCCACTTGTACACTATCGACATCGTGATTATTAACACTTTATTGTTTATTACTATCCCTTATTTGTGTCAAAGCTATATTAATTATTGCCAGCCTAGATTTGGTCCTGGACTTTATGTGATTGTATGTATTTACCAATGATATATATGCTCGCTATGTTGTGACATGTATATAGAACCATATAAACGATAATCATGACTACAATAATTGTTGAGATCGGTATATAGCTTCTTGAAACCCCGGCATATATATCTACAATTCACATCCTAAAAGAAGAATAAAATTTCACATGCATCTAATAATATGTACCTTAAAAAATGACCTAACTAAAATTGTAAGGCTGAGGTCATTTCTGAAGATCCATATATATTGGAACGTCCCTTAAAAAATAATTATTAGTTATTAAGGGTTCGTTCGATGGTTTGATTATAATAAAAACAAATACAATAAGACAATAAGAAAGTGGATGAACATAGACATGATATGAAGATGATAAAGTTTTATCATTATCATATGATTGATGTTTGTGCACGTTATAAATATTTAGAGAGTGTAATGTATGTGCGGACAAATTGACCTCTTTTAGACAAGTAGTAATAGTAGGTTTTATTATGTTTGATGAAAAAATAACGGATAAGTTAGTTGATTGAGTCTGTGAAATTTGATCAAATAATTAACTATTATTATTAATGGTAGTTTTTTTTAATTAAGATAGGAATAGCAAAGTCGAAAAAAAATGATAAGCTTTAAGCTATGAATTACTTGAAGTATATGGAGAATTTTGACAAGTGTACCAAATCATTTACGAGTAATAAAGTAGTACGTGAATTGTTGTTTCAACGGGTCAACTAGCACACTTATTTAAAATAGAAAATAAAAAAAATTAAAACAAATAAAGGGAATAAATTAAGGGAAAGTTTGCAAGTTTTATTTGATTGTGCAAAACAATAGTGAGTTACTAACCTGGTTTGATTGCATAATGTTAGCGATGGTTAATATTCTTTGAATCTCCTCTACTTCTTTGTTGGATTAAACACAAGTCAACATTCAGTTATAAGACAAGGGTTCTATTTAAGTTATGAGTTTGTGGGCAGTATGTCTCTCCAGATATAATGTTTCTGATCACTCTAACGTTATACACAACACTAAAAGGTGCAGGGTCGTCAATCCTACATGGTCCAGTATGCCAACGTAGGAAATATTAGGGTGATGCCTTAATCTCTCATAGGTAATTGAAACATAAAAGAATTGAGATCCCTAAATTCTCATCTAAAGGCTTCAACTTCGTCTATGAATCTTAGAAGTTCATAACATAATCACTCTTACCTTAATAATTCTACAAACGGACAACAATATCATGTCTACCTTACCAAGGGGAGAAGAATAAAATTCAATATGAAAATGTTTGTTCTATTTCTAGATTCTGGCACCGACCTTAGGTATGTCACACTCCCTAGGTCCAATGAAAGCATTAAAACTTTGAAGCTACTGATGCCCTATACCGAGCATCTCCTTTGCATAAGAAAATTAAATATAAATTATAACATAACTAAATAAAAGACTTGAATTAAAAAGATCCAACAAAAAAATGGTGGTTCATCTTAGAATCCTACCCAATTAGGGTTTAGTTATTCATGATAACTAAAGACAAATTACAACATAAATCAAACATACCCTAGAGACTAAGGTTGAGGAGAGAGACTCCTCCCTTGAAGCTCACAGCGCTTGCCTTCCTCTTGAAGCGCTTCTTTTGAATAAATAATTGTGAATGAGATGAGTTGTATTTATAGACTGCTTTCTAAGTGGATTTTGGGCTGGGGGTAGGCGTGTTGCACGTGCACCTTTTGCAATGTATTTTTGCACTCCTTTGGCGCATTTTTGCTGATTTACCAGTTTCATACGCATTTTTTAGTGTTTTCTTTCTTGAAATTTGTTTTGGGACTTGAAATAGAATCTATCCACTTTGTAACGTCTTCAGAGGCCTTTTGAATCTTCATACATTGTCTTCCTATATCCCCATGATGTATTTTGTTTTTCCAATTTGCATGATTTTGCAATGAATTACATAAAAAAACACTTAAGAATTGCTTGGTTTCAGAAAAATTAGAATCATATGACTCGAAATAAAAACATTACAAAATGTCATGTAAACCATATGCAATTGTTCTAAAACTCCTCTATTTTTGATCAAAACTTAACTAAAATGATTGAAAAATATGTTAAAAATAATATAAGATGACATATCCTCATATCAATTAGATGAGAAAAAGTTATAAGCTCTTGAAAAATAGTTATTACCAAACAAATCTATTTTGGTCACATAGAATTTTTTCTTTGAGAGGTGGTCATACAGTGGCGTAGCTAAGAATTATTCTATGGTAGGGCCGTATTTTTATGATATATATATTATGTGACACAAATAATTATAATTAAAGTTGTAGTCAAGTGGTTCATTTGTTTTTATGTTGCTCCTTTAACCATGGCTTGATACTTGCAATTTACAATGTTTTCGTTGCACTTTTTGTTTAAAAAATACAAAAAATACCTGTCAAAGGCTAAAAATGAACGAAGAAAGAATCAAACACAACACTAAACACTCAAAGGTGAGGGGCTTAACCGCTTTACTAGATTGTAAACATATGTTTTAAAATGCAAACGTTAATATATATAACACAACATTTGGTTAAAAATGTATATATATACCTATTAAAAAAAATTGACTTTGGGGAAGCCATGACCCTCTCCTCCCCACCTAGCTCCACCTCCGTGGTCATATAGACTTATAAGTTATAATTTATCCACCGTAAACTAAAAATTTATCTTACCGAACATGACCTTGGTCTGGTGAGAAAACTATTCTCAATTTTATAGCTCAAGAGTTCTTAATAGGAATTTCCTTCTGGGTTATATTCCCTCTATTCCTCATTATATGCTCTCTTGATCAATTTCACAAATATTAAAAAAAATTGATAGTGTAGTTAATTTGTATATTGTGTATGAATATTATAAAATTACCCTTTGTTATGTGTATTTAGTTTGATATTTTATATTTTAAAATAAGTCAGTAGTATTAATTAAGGTTATGTTTGAAAAAAATAACCCACCTAGTAATAATTTATGTAGGAGCTTATATTTAGGGGCGATATTTTTTTCTTTCTTTTCAAAGAGTGTTTGTAATTAAGGATAGGGCGAGTATAATTATTTCTTGGGTTTGGAGTATACCTCAAAGTCTTTTGTATTTCTCCTTCATTTTTAATAATATTATTGTGTGTCTACAATGATGCTAACTTATATAGTTAGGATACCTTCCCACTATACCAATGTCTTTACCAAATGGTATGTGATATATTTGTTTGGATAAATAACTTAATTAATATATGTTTCAGACTAGGTCAATACCCAATTCGGGTTATACCCGAATTCGATCAGGATCCGAAGCCAAGCAAATCTATATCATGGACATGCCCTAGTTTCCATTGGATAGAGTTTTGGGCCATTGATCTAGACCGTTCTTTCCATATTCAATACTGGAGTTTCCCTTATATCATGACAAGTGTCCCTTAGGGACACATGTCTAGATAAAGGCTTAACAGCCAAAAACCTTATGTATTCCCTATAAATACTAATGCACAACATTGCGTTAGATATCTCACTCATTTCCCTATTATTTGCCCCACTCGCTCGAACCATCACTGACTTCAACATCATATACACGTGCAGGTACACCACCACCCCTTCACTAGAGAATGACTCACGACAGACTACATTGGACTCTCTACAATGCGGATCTCAACCCACAAATCGTCGTTCTGGCTCGAAAGGATCAATATATATATGGATTTTGTTAGAAGACACCACATTTTATGAAGGTGTCTTTTAACAAGTTATTCTATGAGCATTTGCTAAAAGACACCAACTAGTTTTTATGAAGGTGTCTTTTAGCAAAGTTATAACTAAAAAGTGGAGATCACACCTTGAGGTGTGGGTTGCTAAAAGACACCTTCATGGGTGGCTTCTAGCAAAACTCTCTCTCTCTCTCTCTCATGTGTTTGAGTTTCTGCAGCACATGACTCACTTAATTGTGTTTTAATCTCAGCCATTGCTTTTAATCTGATGGCTGCAATTTATTCTTATCATTCTCATATATAAAAGTCATTCTCATGTGATATGTCCCCCTATATGTAATTATTAAAATAACTCATGTCATCAGGAATATGGGGTTCTTCAAAAAAAAAATATTATAAAATGCTTACCTAATTAAAATAAATATTCTTAATCAATTGCTAATCAGCAATGGCAAAACTTAGAATATATGAATCATATAGTACTTCAAAAAAGAAAAAAGAATCATATAGTACTTCAAAACCAAGGTCACTTTCACAATGAATACTACAAAACTGAGACATAAAGAAATTTCTATAGGTTGATTTGAGATCCATGTGTAGTTGGTCCAACCAAGGCCAAAATTTAAGGGAAACCGTGGCTTTGAGTTTCATCAAGTTTTCTCTTTCTCTATTGAATAATCGAGTGAATCACTCACTAATTCATTCTAAAAAATTATAGTGTGTTGTTAATTTGGTTTTATAAATTAAGAAAATTTTAAAATCATATCCTTGTTTAGTACTTTAGACAATCAAGTACTAAATTAACAAATGAATCCTAATGCTAGCATGTGTCTAGTTAAAATAGTAAAAACGGAATTTTGTATTGGAAAAACTATTTTTAGAATTTCAAAAATTGAATTCACTATTCTTCAATACAATATTTCTATAATATAGTTGAAGATATTTACTCTTATAAACTTTTTGTAAAATTTTGGCTTAAAAATAAAATTAAAATGTCATTAACGGTACCAAAACGTCAAAAAATAAAAATTATACAGAGGGGCCAAAATCAAATCATCACAATACTAAAGCTATAAATTGGAGAGTTGGCAAAATGTGAGTTGCCATCATGATTTTTTGTAGTACTCAACTTGATAAAAATGTTGAAATTGTTAAATCAAACATTTAACTCTAATTGAGTATGAATTTCAACTTTTCCATGTATGTGTAAGGGCACACACGTTTTCAATGATTATTGTCATTTCATCGGTCTAAAGAAACGGAAAAAAAAAATGCAACAAACTAAAAATATGGGTTGATGAAAAGCAAAAGCTAGCACACGTGTGGGTGAAACTAGAGTGGCCATATAGTTATTGTTTGTTTCCTTAAAAAACAAAAGGCATGTGATGGTGTAAGCATCAACACATTGCAAGCCACAACGTACGTCTTGGGTTGTGTCGCAACGCACGATTGCGTATCGCTTTCACGGTTAAGCATGTTGGTCTTTGCGTAATTTAGTGGCAATGTGTCGTAACCCATACATACGATGTTTTCTATGTATTTGACAAACTACAAGTACCCAAAACTCCTCAATGGAACACACTTGTTCAAGTCTAAAGAAATCAATGTTGTCAATTCCAAAGTACAAAGGGAATGGAGGATTCATTCTAGCTTCTAAATTTTTGGAGATGGTAAATAGATAACTTCAAAGTTTGCTTGTTGTGCGTGTGTTTCATGCAAATAGTACATGGTAATGGTACTTTCTAGGAGAGAGTTAATAATTTTTGAAGGGAAATGTTAACGAGTGTCCACGTGACACTCTTTAAGGACTATAAGTAGTAAGTATTTTATAAAAATATGTGTATTCAGTGCATTTGAAATTGAAATATTTGATTTTCTTAAAAAATAATTACTTATTTTAGAATGCGTAAAAAGTGTTCCGGAGAAACTCGTTAACAAGACCCATTTTTAAAACTTAAAACTAATACTACTAGTTTGTAGTCAAATTTGACCTATTGATTGAAGCAATTTGTTGATTTTTGCCGATCGAATTGAGGTCAATCAAGAAAATTAAACCAGTTGAAAGTTAACTTAAAGGTGAAATTTGGCTAAGTTATGCAATTTAATGAGTTTACTAAAGACTAGTGGGCTTAAGGATGCCTAGATGAAAGGAAAAAAAAGGAAACAAATGGGAAGAAAATGTTGGAAACAAGTTGATCTAGAATTAATCTATAACGTTTGCTTAAGCGTGCAAATCATTTATAGATCTATCAATCAAAGTCAAAGAAAAAAGAGTTTATCATATAATATTTTAAAAAAAGAGAGTTAATCATATAAATAGAAGGTGTGTATGATTTGCTAAAATAAAAAAGGTGTGTATGATTAGCAAGGATCAATTGTTTGGTGTAAAAGTAATGTATGTAGCTTGCTTATAGTTTTCATTAATATTAAAAAATATATATATATATGTTACATGTAACATAAAATAAATTAAAAAAATTAACATTATAAAATGAAAATGCCTACAAAAATGTATGGAATTTAAGACCACACAAAGACCCTTTTGCAATGGAATTTAAGCTCACGCAAATAACGCCCTTGTAAACGATTACAATAGAATTATGGCTGTCACAAAACCCCATATAGCTTTTGTGCGGGATGCATGGCCGCCGCAAAAGCCAGCCTGCATGCTGACGAAAAGTGGCATTTACATGGGACACCAGGCCTCCGCAAAAGCCCTTGAGTTTGCGTGGGAAAAGTCTGCCGCAAATACTGTGGAAATTGTTTTAGAAAATATATATATGCATTTGCGTGGAATTTTCCGCCGCAAAAGCATATACATACATATTACAAAAATATTTTTGTTATAATAAAAATCGGATATATGATTGAAATTTATTTTAATATAATAAAAAACAATTATCATTTTTTAAATATAATAATTCCAACATAAAATATATACTATAATAATTAAAAGCTAATGTCATCAAATTAAATATTACAAAATGCTACCAAAATAAAATTACAAATTAAAATGTCATTAATAATTAATAAAAATTATAATTATTATAATAACAATTTTATAATAAATTAAATATTAAATAAGTAATTAAACATTAAAATAAACTTACCAAAATATTGATAAAAAGTAGATATTTGAACTATAAAAATGTTGAAATATAGAAGTTGTAGAGAGAAGGTAAAGAAGTTGTAGAGAGAAAGAGGTAGAGAGAAGAATTAGTCTAAGAATGAGTGAAAGGGAAAGAGGTGAAAATATATTTATAAAGAATAAAAAATTTTAACGTTGAGGATTTGGGGGGGCCTAAGCTCCAAAGCAAATTCCAACGGGAAAATAATACTCGTTGGACATTTGTGGCGCACTGAGGCTTGACGCAAATCCCAAATGTAAAAACTAGAGCATTTGCGGTGATTTAATTTTCACCGCAAATCCCAACTGTAAAAAAACTGGAGTATTTCTGGCAGACTGGATCTGCCGCAAATTTCAAAATTCGAATTTGGAGCCCAATTTTTGCGGCGGACATAATCTAGGTGAATTTACAACCGAAAACCGGAAGGTCAACTAACCTCCGACATGTGAATAAAGAGATTAAACAAATGAGAATTTTCTAACGTAGTTCCCTTCTCCGAAAGCAACCCATCATCCTTCCTCTTTTCTAGTGCTCTAACCAAATTAAAATCCCAAAAAAAACGAGTCCCCTTCTTGACGTTTTTCCACCAAGACATTAACCAACCACATTTTCTAATGTAAGTAACAAACAATACAATGCCACATTCTAATGACAAAATCATGAAAAAAACAAGAAAGGGGAGAAAAGGCGATGCAAATTAATGATTTCAGGCTAACCACATTTTACCAAGACATTAACCAACCACATTTTAGTATTAGTAGAATTTTATAGTTAAAATTTGATCTACACATAATTTGAATAACATATTTTTGTTGATGTACAATTTAAATAACATATTTTTGTTGATGTACATTCATGCATCATTGAACTAATATCTAATGAAATGTTATAAGTTTTTTCTCTTAAAAAAGATATAATTTAAATTACAACAAGAATATTCAATATTTTTCTATTGGCTCCTAGTATTTCGGACGATCTTAACTCAATTAACTATTTCTTAATTTTATATACCAAAATCTTGATAAACATAAGTTTTGGGATAAATTAAGTATGAACTAATTCAAACTATACAATTGTGAACGGAAGCCATGCATATGTAAGTATGTATGAAAAGTTTTGGGATAAAATGCAGTAATAAAGAACAAATAATTGTTGGTGGGTAAAGTACTAGAAAACCTTGACTTGCCAATCTAGAGTTAAAATATTTTGTCAAGTCAACTTCAAAAGGTATGTTACCAAAAAAAAGTTCAAAAGTATAAAGAATAAATCTCACCTTACCTCCTTAACCATATCAATCTACTCATTTGTTTCCTTAACCATATCAATCTAAAATAATCATTTGAATTTAGATATTATTATATCTAACAGCATTGCAAGAAGATGGTGGACCAAATTGTACACTGTCACCATTCAAATTCAATGAATAACTTTTTAAATTTGTCAAAAGAAAAAACCTAAATAAACAACTTTACAAAAGATAGACGACAAACGAAAATAATTGGTGGATCCATGAACAATAAAAAACAAAACACAATTATTACTAATAATAGTAATTGTAACAATAATCACAATAATCATGATAATAATAGGTAAAAAAGGCTTCATTGTCATTTCCAATTTCTTTTCCTCTACATAATTACTTCCTCAACCAATTTTCATATAAAGTATACAAATGGTTGATAGAAAGGGAACCATTCCTAGATATAATTTGACTTAGCTTAATCTACCATTCCCATGTTTTCCTCTTTTATGTCTCCTTTAAAATGTTGCATGCTCTCTTTTGAGGTCCTTGAAAATTACATCATCTTGGAATTTCTAATATGGAGACATTAGCATTATGGGAATTCATTTCAATCTATCAACTTTTATCAAATTTCCCATTTTTCTTTTTTGGAAACTTGGAATGACAATTTCTGTTGGTGAAATGAAATAACTAGTTAGTAGTGATCCTTCTCAAATAAAATAAAAAGAACTTCCTCCTTGTGAAGAATAGAATACTTCATTTGTGCTTTCCATGCATGTTTACTATCTTCCAAAGTATGAATAGGTGTTTTTACAAACCAAGGAGAATGTAGTAGAGTAGAGTAATTGGGAGGGCTATTAACATACCAAATATAACCCTGCAATTCAATTTATTAAAAAAATGAGTCAATTTCATTTGTATTAGACATGATTAATAAAGCTTAATTGTCCCTAACTTAGCTCAATTGGTGAGGACATTGCATAATTTATGCAGGGGCCGGGGTTCGAACCCCGTACACCACACTTCTCCACATTTAAATGTGTGAGCTCTAGCCGTTAAATAAAAATAAAGCTTAATTAACATGAAAATGTGATTGAAAAAAAATAGGGATGTTTGGTTGCTTACGCTGTACTAAGAATGGCTGGATGGACATTGTACTCTTTTGCAAACACAAATGGAACAATCCCTTGTGGAAGTGCAGCCTATTTTCAACCACAACATTCATTACCATAAGTTAACAATCTCATAATTTTCCTTCAATATTATTAATTTTTATGATAGGAATCATTCATAATTGGCAAAAGAGAAATGCTTATTGACACACTTTTTTTTCTATCAAAGTACTTCACATGTATTCCATTAAATTTACTTAGGATTCACATTATTTACTGAAACACATTTAAACTTAACCAACAACAGCGTATTAAAGAATTGCTAGCATTGTTATGTAAGTGCAACTCATATAGCAAAAAAAGTTGCAAAGACATTTAATATGTTAGGATGCACGTTCGAATCCGCAATACCTCTCCTTTTCGTACTTGATGTGTGTAAATTTAAGTTGCTAGAGTCTTTAAAATTAAAAATAATTGCTAGCACTCTCCTTTATTCAATGTCTATATGAGCATTGGTGATAGATATTAAACTTCTAGACTTTATTTTTCATATTTTTTGTCAAGACAAATATATATATGATGAGAATAGTATAAGTATATTTTTTGTCAAGGCAAATGTGTATATAATGAGAATAGTATAAGTATATAATTAACCTGAACAATAGCTACATGTAGGAGGGTCCCACGGAGGCCAACGGCGATAGAAGCTGCTGCCATTACTGCTGGACCAGTAAGGAATCTTATAGCCATGGCAAATGAAGCAACAGAATTCCCACATGCAATGATCTTGGGTTGAAGAGCCATAAACAGACCTAAATATAATAAACAAATATGAATTCCAACTACCAATTAAATCAAAATCAAGCTGTATAACTAAACCTTAGAAAAAAAGAAGAATAAACAAAATGAGGTTACACTTACTTCATCTATCTTTTTTTTTTCTTTCTAAATTTCATATTTAAAATATTCATTTGTCTTAAATTATTGGCTACTTTAGAATATATATTAACAAAAGGATAAAGTAGAAGTTATTGACTTGAAACTGATGTAGTGACAATTTTTTTTAACAAATGTGATGCTTATCGTAAGTCAGAAAGAGTAACTTACTATTACTATATAAGTCAACATAAATAAGTTTTATAACATTTGAGGTGCTAGTGTAAGGGATTAATTTTGTAGTCTCAAGTTCAAATTTGTAAATAGAACGGTTGTAAAATGATCATTAACCACTTCTCCCCTTCTTCAATATTTTTTTAACAATAAAATAATATATTTTTTTATCAAATGTATATATCTTAAAAGACACACATAGTGAGACAGGGTGTGACATATACAATCAAAAAACAAAATTCTTTGAAAATAAAAGAAAATTAGTATATAGGACTTTGTGATTCCATTATTTCAACCACTATGGTTAATTAGGGTAGCAGTCACCACCACCCTTGTCCATTGTGTCTGAAGAAGAAGGTAACGTAGTTTAAAATTGGGTCCCATATGTCGGGGACATTATGCTCAACAAGTGAACAATACCATTCATATAAGAGTACTTTATACAAACAAACATCACCAAGATAATGGATGGCTATGAGTTGTTTACATGCTTTGCCCCCAAATCCATACTTTTCTCATATTCATACCTACCCATACTCTAATTCAATCATGTGGGATTGCACCACTCATTTTACTTTACTAGCACCTTTTTTTATAATTATCAACATGTAAAGTTTAGAAAAAAAGAAGTGACATAAAGTACTTATATTAACTTTTTTATGTGATGGAAAAATTATTGAGGAGAATTTGGATAAATGAATTTTGCTACCACTTACCTAAGCTAAACATAGCCATTCCAAGACCAGCATCAGACAGTATGGAAATTGATTTCTCTATTATTTTAGGCATATGAACATCCCACCTGCATGTAAGAAAACCAACAATAATAGTTACATAACTAATTTATGATAATAATAAAAAATATGAAGAAAAAAACAGCTATTGCTGATCATTTAGCAATTATTACAATCCAAACTTGTTCTTATAATTTTTTATTTATAAGTTATAACTGATTTTTTTTTATTAATTGTTGACTTTATAATACCTACCTAAAGGCAACAAGGGACCAAATAAGACCAATGAGACTTGAATAAGTGTTTGGATTACGGATAAGCTTTCTCCAAACCATAATGAGTATCAGACGTGTCATGACGCTTGCCGGAGGCATGAGTTTTCCGACACTTGAATCCGCGACTCCGGTGGCTTTAGGGTGGAGCTCCGGCGTTGAATTCGAACCCAACTTGTTAGGCCCATTGGGCCCTTCTCCTTGTTCTCCTACCTTCACCCCATTGAACTTGAAGTCCTCTTCCCCACCAATTTCCTTTTCTTGACCACCTTCAATTTAATCATATTAAAAACTTATCATCACCTAAATAACATTTAATCATAAAAATAAAACCTTAAATAATCATTATTAATATCTCTAACAAGAATTAAATAAATTGCACTAGCTTTTAATCAATGACTAATCATTGTTGTAATTCATGTCCTTCGGAATATACTAGGTTTAATCTTAGAACTAATGGATCAAAGAGGCTTGATTATTAAATTGCACCAACTATATTAGAATTAAATTAATATATACCTGTCCCCGTGAGCATAGTTCAGCTAGTAGGGACATGCATTATTATATGCAGGGGCTGGGGTTTGAACCCCGGACACCCCACTTATTCACCTTGAAAAAAGTGGATTCTAACCACTAGACTACTTGACAAAAAATAATAATTAATCTATACCTAAGAGCATTATATCTCTATGTTGTTAGATTAATTTAACAACCGAGATGTAGTTAGAGAGATTGTTGTTAGACCGTTGTAACTATAATTAATTCGATTATAGTTACGACCGTCTAAAGTGCAATTTAAAATTATAATTTTTGAGATAAGAGAATAAATAGCCTAATTGCCTGTACCTTTGTTATTGGTTTCACCATTTTGATTATGTTCATCAGCCACCACCATCCTGATCTCCTTAGCACCCTCTTCGGATTGTTCCGAATTTCGAAACACATTAAGACCAGCACTTTCCGAAACCGGCGAAGCACTTGAGCTCCACACAAACATATGCAACTCTTTATCCTGAGAACCTTTTGTCTGCAATTGAACCTGCGGTTGTTGCGGCGTCAAATTTTGATTCTGATTCTTCACGGTTTTAGTAGTAGAGGAGAATTCCGGGTTTGGCACCGGATACAAAGTAGGCACAGTTTGCGCCGCCGGATAAAACCCGAATCTTGGAGAACTTGCACCGTTTTCTTCGAAATTTGAAGGTCTAGGAGTTGGTCCTCTTGAAGAAGATTGGACAGAATACAAATCATTAGCCCCAAAATTGGAATGTCTTGGTTGATAACCCATCATGGAGTAAAACTCCTGATGATTGAAATTAGACCCCCTTGGGGTGGAGCTGAGACTATAAATCTCAGCTCCAGTCAAATTTGACGGTCGCGGAGTATTCATCATAAATGACCTCCGCGACGCATTAGACTTCCTAACAGTAACATGTAACTTCCCATCATCACCAACTGAGGCATCAGTTTCAAGAAAATCTCTTCCATCTAACGACATAACATCCGAATCGACCTTAAAAGAAACGATGGAAGCCGCGGTTTCTGGAAACTGCTCCATGATTAAAAGCTTAGCACCACGGTACTCAAAAAGAAAAAGCAAAAGAGTGTACCAAATGATACACTGAAGAACCACAACTTGAACCATTAAGCTACCTGAATAATCACCATACATAGCAATTAACAAAGGAATTCCCATAACCAAAGTGTTAGGAAGTGTTGATAATGAAAAGATTGTTATCATCCATTCTAAATTGCCATTTTTAGTGAACAATGTCCATAATGAAAGTGCTACTAGCATGATGATTTTTTGAAGTGTGTCTGCAGCTATGAATCTGAAGTTCATTTGATATGGATTATTGGTTGAGATGAAGTGGAAGGAAAGGAGAGGTACGGCGAAAACCGCGACAAAACGGTTTATACCGGAACATTGATCCGGTGAGAAAATCTTCCACCAACGGACCGAACCGTAGGCTAAGATCATAGCAACATATAATGGAACCACTGCTGTTAAGACAGTGTAAAGATCTTTTAGTGTTATCATTTTGGATTTTTTTTGTTGGTTTTTTTAGTGAAGTTTGTTGAATGGCATGTGAAGAAAGGAAAAATAGTTGAAAATTTATAACAGAGAATGAAGAAAATGGGAAAGAAAACGGTTAGTTAGTTAGTTTACTAGGAGTATAGGAAGAAGATGTGTTTCACTCATTCTGTGCAAAATTTTGATGACTACTCTGTAGGAGTACTTGTAATAGTACTGGTTTGTGAGACTAAGATAAGGGTATAGAAACCAGAAAGAGAAGGTGTGTCAGAGAAAGTAGGGGGCTAGTGAGAGTGAGTGTGAGAGTGAATTTGTAATTGTAGAGTACAAGGTGTGACTTGCATAGTATATATTTAGGGTATATATATAAGCACAATGAATAAGGGATATATTGGGTATTTTATTAATATTTTTTGTTAAATTAACATATCCTCTACTTAAAAGTGTTTGGTTGAAACGTTTCAGATCTCTTTTCACTTAACTAGAGGGTTTGAATTTGAATTCAGTCAACTAGAGGGTTTGGATTCGAATTCAATCATTAAAATACAATATGGTTGAAACTCTTGAAAGAAAGTTTATGGTTTATTGCGATCTTCATTTATTTACACAAACAAAATATAACATATTTGTGCGCGTATCTACTAGACTAATTTCACAAAATAACCTTATTTTGACAAAAAAATCATAAAGTAATTGAGGTTTATTTAAGGAATTATATCTTTTACTATAGTATTTGATACACACATGTTAGAAATCAAAGCTATGATGGTATAAAGAACTAAGTTATGTATCAAATGTGTCACTTCATGTTTGTAATTATTGTACTAATATTAGCTATTGAATAATATTTGTTTGGTGTATATTTACATTGTTGGTCTCTATAGTTTGAGCTATTTGGTTTCTCTAGGTTTTTTTTTTAATGATTTTAGTCCCGTTAATTTATTTTACAAATTAATGAGATGTGTTCTTATCAATTATATTTCACATCAATCCTTTAAGGACTCTGTTTATTTATTAAAATGTTATAAATTCATTGATGGTTTCGAGATATAAAATTAAATTAAATTTAAAACCAAAAAAAGTTAAAAAATTTATTTTCTTGAAAATATAGTACATATTGATTTTATCTCTAAAAAATAAAACTGAATGTATTCATCATCTCAATTTATGTTCATATTAATGTCAAAATTATGACTTTTTTATGTTCAAATGTGTTCATGTTATGTTCAACCCTTGTCTGTCCATATTATGTTCAAGGACATATCAAAATTATATTCATTAGAGGCAAAAAATAAAAGGATAAATTTTATGAGGATGAAAACATCTCGTTTTATTTTTAAGGACTAAAATCAAAATTTGTTATATATTCAAGAACAAAAAACTTATTTAACCTAAATAGATATCATAAATTTGAAGATTTTTGTGGAATTTGATATTAGATTTTCAAGAGAAGATAATTTGATATATTTTTGTTTATGGTTAAATGTGATATTTTATTTGGTTAATAAGTCTATGAGGTGTCAACTCATATATGAGATGATTGTGTAACCTCAAAGCTAGGGTTCAAATTCCCCTGAGGACATAAAGAAAATGGTTAATTTTAAGTGAAGTGGTGTTTAAAGCAATTTAATCAATTCAAATTGCAATTTTTTTAATAGAACTTGAGGATTTTAAACAAATGAGAGGGATCAAATTTAAATATAGCACAAACTAGATGAACCAAAGTTGTAATTAAAGCTATTGTTTTAATTAGTTCGTTTTTTAAATTCATATATTATTTAAATTCTATGAATTTCAGTCTCCTATTCATGTTGTATGTTTTTTGAAAAATTGTGTTTGTGTAGACAAACTTATACATAAAAAAGTATCTAGATAAATATCATAGTTACTTTTTGAAATTAAAAAAAAAAAGTAAATTAAAGTGTTTAACTTTGATGTCAATTCTACATTAAACACGTGAGATAAATTTTGCATCGAAATATACAAGTTTGTTTTCACAATTTGATTAAAAAAATTTAATATAAGATTTATTTATTTATGCATGTTAGACAAAGTTTAACTTCAATTGTCTTCAAAATAGTGTATAATTAAGAGTAATTTATAGCTTAGAGTTTGGTGAAGAGCGTTAGGAGGGGACCAGGGAAGAGTGAGGTCGGGCCCAGGGTACCCGTGTGAATTGAGTTAGGAAGTGACTGCATGCTATGGTTATCTTAACCTACATGGGTTAAGATGCATGCAAAAGGTTGCTATGTATGGGGCCATTTTGTGAATTGGGATTTTCAGCGAATAGAGATTGGTGTACCTCTTGCTTCTTCTTTCTCTTTCAAGTTTGAGTATATTTTCAAGTTCAAACCACTCCTTTTTTGGATCTCTCTGATTAAAATGGGATATTAAAAGTGTATTCAAACCGTTTCCGTGAGCTTAACTCACTTGCTAGGGACAATGCATAATTTATGCAGGGACCGGGGTTCGAACTCCGGACACCCCACTTCTCCACATTTAATTGTGTGAGTTTTAGCTACTACGCTATTAGACAAAAGAAAAAGTGTATTCAAACCTAAAAAAAATAAGAGCAGGTTGTACTATAGAAATTGTTTTTTTTAGAGAGAAATTGTTAAATTATCCTCTTCTTTTTTTTATGCTAAAATATACATCATCTCTTTTGAGAAGTAAAAACATAGAGCAAATTATATGTCATTTTTCTGAGAGATGTTTGAATTACATTTCTTTTTTTTAAGAATCGAATATGTACCGCACTATAATTCATTTTATATAAATAAATATTTTACTCTAGGTTTAATCCATTTTAAAGTGCACTACATATCCGTTTCTTAAAAAGTGGAAGTGTAATTCAAACATCTATTAGAGGAATAACACATAATTTACTTTAGGTTTTTAAGCTATCTACTAACTTTCAGTCACCGTTTAAAATAATTATATGTCTTTATGATTTTTAATGTCAGTGACAATTAAATTTGAATATTTTATTATTGATTTATAATATAAAATTCGTTTTTAATAGCCATATTTAATCAGCTTTAGTAATTTTTCAATATTTTAATTTGCATTGCTTCACATTTTATAATATGACTTAAAATTATATGTTAATGATATTGTGAATAAAAACTTTATCAAAAAATACCGAGAATAAAAAAATAAGAAAAATATGCATTAGAATTTTGATATTATTAAAATGGACAAAGAAAAAACTCATTTTCTCTGCGCTTTATGTGTTAGGATTATGTTGCTAAACTATTAGAAATAAAATATAAGTATTATGAGAAGGAGGTGTACATTTTAACATAAGAAATGATGAGATATTAAAATAGAGTATATTTTTGTTTTAACATAAGAATGAAGGGCGATGTAATTTAAAAATCTTTAAACAATTGAGTGAATTATATAAAAAAACAACAGATTAGGAGATATTTTTTATGTCTCTATCTAAAACAACGGATTAGGAGATATTTTTTTAGTAGTTTGAGGCAGATACTTAATTTGAGGAAGCATGTCTGTGTATAAGCTTAATAAGAAAAAGTCTTGCTTTCTATTTTTATGGAAATAAAATTAAATAGTGTAAATGGTCATCATGATGATTTCTAGTCTCGTTTTATTCGATCAAAGATGGATTTCTAGTCACTGTCAATGAGAGTTCAACGTTGATTAAACAACTTTATGTGAAATAAAATTATTGAACTTTACGTAAAGCAAATTAGAAACAGGAACATGCACGAATGTTATTTATAATAACCCCTTGGTTTGGATGTATTCGAATCACTTTTTTACTCAACCGCATGGTTTGGTTTGATTTGCGGTTTTTATTTTACCAACCAAACCAAACCAAACCAAACCGCAACATAAGAAAAACACTAATTAATTATATGTCATATAGACAAAATACCCATAACAACTCAATTGATACTTTTATAAAATGACATATATTTTCTTTTGTTAAGTTTCTTCTTTACTTTTTTTATTTCAAAAATGTATTTATGTAGTATTTGGACTCTTAAAAAATGATGATGTACTCGAGGTATTGCTTGTCCTGTAAATTGTGATATGTGTAATGATACTTTTGAAGATAGCTATCATATTTTACTTTGTTGCTAAAACGTCCGTAAATACATGACGAACTGGTGGAGTCCAGACTCCAGAGTATTATTGAACCATTAATGCAGCAATTCGACAATGCACATGACATTATTTTTGCAATTCTGCAGCATACCAACGTAAATCAAGTTGAAATTATTTCAACTATCATTTGGAGCATTTGAAAGAGTATGAATCTAAAGTAGTGGCAACAAGTTGAGAAAACTCGTAGTATTATCATGGAGCACGCTAAGCACATGTTAGAAGAGTGGATATTTGCCAATCGTAAGCAACATTGTTGGGTACATGGGCAACTCGTCGGCAATAATGCCGTTTTGGTTTGTTTTTGGGGTGTTTTCTTGGCCTTGTGTGCTGTTTTTCACTCGCTGTTTTTCAGCTTTTGGGGGTTTATTTTTCGGAGTTTTTTTTGGCTTGGTACTAGGCGTTCCGCCTAAATACGACACCCTCGTTTCGTTGTATTCCATTTTTCTCCTTTGCATATTGTGTGCATCCTTGTGCAGGTTATGCTAATAAATTTCTCTGCTTCAAAAAAAGAAAAGGACAAAATTCGCAAAAGCCACCTGCAGTGCACCGATGGATAAAGTCGAACAATGAGGGGTTTTAGTACAGCATCAATGCTTCTTTTTCAATCTCACGTAGTAGGCTGGATATAAACATGTATATTCGATATAAATAAGGATGTTTTGTGCTCTCCAAAACTATGTCGTTACTCCATTGTGCTACATGAATGTAGGGAAGCCTTGGGGCTATATCATGCAATCATGTGGATTCAAGGGAGGTAGTAATAATATCACAGTGTTCGGAGCTATTATGTTAAATATTCAGTTTTAAAATCTATATTTAACAAACTATCATGTCGAGTTTATTAAAAGACAAACAAATGAGGTCGCTCATGATTTAGCAAAGATAGTCACATCTTTAACTAGCTTCCACATTTTTAGCGATATACCTTCATATATCACATAATTGATTGCTAATGAAATTGTATAAGCATGTTTCTCTTAACAACAAAAAATGATTTCTTTACAAAAAAATACTCATACTTACTTTACAACTTGAACTTGATATCATTGTTCTCTCTCATGTCATACTATTTAATTTTAGGAATAATTATGTAATAATAAAAAATATTTACAACTATTTTTTTAATCTCCGTGAAATTAAATTTGTTAGAATGTGTTATAATAAGAGACAGAAATAATAGTAATTGTTGTTGTAATTTGGAGAAACTTATGAACCAATTAAATGATTAATTCAAAGAAAGGGGTCTAACTAAAGTTGTATAGATTAAGAGTAACTATCGATGTGTAACATATATAGACCCACATGTTGAGTCATTTTGGTTAGGCCAATTATAGAGTCAAAGAAAGGTATCAAAGGCATGTGCAGAATAAAAGCACTGGGTAAAGGTCTTCTTCACATGCACCAAATTAATGGTCCAAAGGCCTATAAAGTTGAGTGGTTCAATCGTGGTTCTTTTTCTTTCTATTTTTGAAGTAAGCAAGTAATGGTTATATAGTGATCATCATATATAGTCTGGGCATGTTTTGGTCAAAATAAACAAGCTTGCGTCCCCCCTCGAAAAAGTGCTATTTAGACTTCACAAATTGTCTCAGACACCTCAAAATAATCCGTTTACCTCCAACGATAATTAACTATCGGTTGGTCTACAACAATGGATAACTGTCGTTGAAAAATTTAATATAATTTTCCAACGGCGCTTAATGTCGCCGTTCATAGCTTGAAATTATTTATTTGTTTTTAAACAAAATCCAAGTGATGGTCTTTGTTTGAGATCAAGCTAAAACTCCAGATGCTAAGCGCCCGCGGTAAAGTATAATAAGAACTTGAAATTTGGTTTGCATTTCAATCAATGATTTGAAAAGTATATGGCATTCACCAACTTGAAAGACGTTTTACATAAGAATAAGAATCACAACCAATACCAACTCCAAATATTTTTGTTTTCCTATGGTTCTCTCCTGTCAAGCTTGTTTTATTTTCATTAGGGGAGAAACATTTCAAGGTATGAACGACGGCACGTAAGTGCCGCTGGGAAATTAAATTGAAATTTTCTGTTATACACAAGCGAACAGAAGTTAATTGTCGTTGAAATTAAATAAGTAATTTTTAGGTGTCATAGAGCAATTTGTGTAGCCTAAAGAGAAATTTTACCCCCTTCCTAAAAGCCCCCCATATGCTCATATATCCCATTCAACAATGTTGTAATTACGGGTTTGTTTGGAGTGGAAGAATTTGGAGATGGAAGTTTATATTATAAAATATATTTGATATTTTTTTAAAGTCCAAATAATAACATGACAAATAATTGGTTTTGTCCAAATGTACAAGCAAAGTAGTCTTACACCAAGCATAAATGTTTTTTTTCTTCACAATTTGATCATAAGTCACATCATAACTCATTTACTTTAATGGTAAGATTTATTGATTCAATGGTAGCAACTCGTTTGTGTATGATGTATGACTTGTATCTTTTGTGTATCATAGAATTGATCCAAAAAATTATGCAGAGTCTATTTGTATTGACATATTTTTGAGCTTATTAAAATAGTTTATTCAAATAAATAAGCTTTTATGTTAATTTATAAGTTTTCATTAACGAAAAGTGTATCTTCATATACTGTTTTTCGTAAACTACATTAATAAACTTATGAATAATACAAAAAGACTTATTTATTTTTAAACTGTTTTGTATAGTTCAAAATGAACCTTATCCAAATAAACAATACTTCAATCACACACTCAATTGATTTTAAAAAGAATTTTATAGTATCTATGATTTAAAAGAGAAAAATGAATATTCTCCTCCCCTCCCCTCCAAAATCATCGATCCAAGTATACCATTAGGCTTCTAATCTTCATCATGATGTTCCTAAAAATATGTAGTTCTAGTACATACATCACATTGATCAAAGGGTTTAGGTGTATATATGTGAATAAATTGATTGAAAGTATGTACTAAATGACACAATTAATATGGAATTTGTTTGGATTAATCCAGACACCATACGTACATATCAAAATCTTCCATCTTCCTCACTTATTTTTTCTCAAACTTCAAAAGTTCAAAACCCGTACTCCTAAAACTCTTCTCAAATCTATGGTTTTCCATCAAAATCACCTACAAAACATCACATTTCACAAGTTTTGAAGTAATAAGCAAAATATAAGTTCTCATTTTCAATTTTAGTTTTTTTTTCTTTCTTTATATTGGTATCAGGATTTTGCAGTCCAGATGGATGTGGTATCTGCATTTTACAAATGGGTTCTGTGCAGGTTATGTATTCTACTTTTCATATTTGTGTTGCACTTAGGCATTGTAATTGTGTTAGTTTTCCCTTTGTTTCAGTTATAAGGATGGAGGGAAACAGCAAATAATCGCAGCGAAACATAAAAACATTTCTCTTGTTTTTAAGAAGGCAAACGAGCCTATCAAAATTAGCATAGAGGAAAATCAAGCCTTGAGAGAAGCACACTTTAATGTCACAAGTCAACATCATCATACCAACTTAAGTTGAATACTTAAAAAATTCTCTTAGCTGGATCATTATCAGGGCCGGACCTTGGGGTGTGCAAACCGCTCAATGGATCCGAGCCTCTCCAAGGTATGAGTCTCAAAAAAAAAATTACAGCCCAGTAGTACTACTAAGTACTACCCATTACTCCCCAGATTTCCACTTTTCTTTTCTGTTGTCTTATTTTAGGCCTATTAGAATTGGGTCCTCTTGCTTTTGGTGTTAGGTGAGTGTTTTTTTGGATGGTGGTTTGAGGTTCCTCATGTATACGATAGTGATATACGGCACCTTGTATTTATCTTTTAAAAAACTTTAAATAGAACATTGTTCTTTAAAAAAAATGCATTTTTATTTTATTACGGGTCTCTTTTTACTTACAGAGTTGATTCTCCGGATTCCTAGGAACGGCCCTGATCATTACAAATGATCATGAGTCAGTGATTGAATGATGACATCTTGTAGCACAGTACCGCTGATAGTCGAAATTGGGATGGTTGATCATGAGCATCACACAAATGGAAATGCCTATACTCAGTTGAAACTTAGATAGAGTGTGGCTTTAGAGTTACTAAGAACATATGCAATGAAGACATCAATTTTTTTGGTACACATCACTCATTTATAATTTTTTTAATAGTAATACTTAATAAGTATTCAATTCCTCTAACCCAGCACCTCACACAAATGTCTTAAACAACACCCATTAATCATCTATTAATACCTCTATAATATTACATTCCAATACTCTAATATTAAAAAAAATATGGGTCCCACTTAAGATTGGTGGTCTACATTGAGACCTTGTTCTTATTAGGTACTCAAAATAATTCTTTTTCAATGGGGGATACCTAATAGGTACCAAGTCTTAAAAGGGAGAGATCCCCATTGAGGATGGTATAATGGGTAGGGTTTTTGAAAAGTGAGAAGTACTTTTGCTTTAGTAGAAGAGTTCTATTTAAAGAAACACTAGTATGCACTAATCATTGTAGCTTACGATGTACCGTTTTAACTTATACTAGTTGTATCTAAAAGCGTAACGATTTCCAATTAAACACATTGTACCTTACGGTTTCCTATTTTTCTTTAATTCACTCTAGTGCGTCATAAGAGCGAACCACCGACTAATAATTACTTAAAACATATTTATTTTAATCCCTCATTTATACGTCCTTATATGTGTTACTGTCTAGGTTCTTCTGACTGTCTAGGTTCTTGTAACTTAGACAAAATGTCCTTATATGTGTGACATCTATGATTTCAGGTTGAATGGTGGCATACACCACTGTCGCTCTAGGAATATCTTATGACACTTATAACACATATACATAACAAAAATCAAAATCCAATATAATTAATTAAGTTCTTTAGAAACTATATAATAAATCTCTATAATTTTAATTTTATAATATAAGAACGGTTTTTATGCAATCCAATCCTTAAAGGAAGCATGAATGTTGAATTATTTAAGAATTCATATAAATAAATAAGCACGTTAGTATGATTCACACAATAACGATTAAATGCATTTACAAGAATGTACCTTAAAGACCGATTTCAATTAATGAAATTTTAACCGTATAAATTTTAATCATCGATACAAAATTAAAATTTATCAACATGTTAAAATGGATCAAGAAGAATCACACATCTTCTCAATTGATAACATGTTATGGAACTTTTTGAATAGAACAAGAATAGAGAGAAGACAAGGAGAGGAGAAGAGTATTGTAGTATACATTTATGTTACATTCAAGCTCTATTCATAGAGAAATACATTGATATTATTGATATTATATGCGTGAATAGTATGACTCAATAACTAATTGACATCCTCTTGTAACATTCATAGTAACAAATTCCATGTAAACATAGTTTTTTTAAACTAAAATTAAATGATATTCATTCAATCAAACTGATATAGTACATCAATGCAATTCAATCCTAAAAAAAAAAATCAATGCAATGCAAATTCGCTAAAAATCAAAAGGGTAATAAATTCGAGTTAATACAAATTACATAACCCTAAAAACATGACTACATCCAAGTGTCCAAAATACTCATACCTCCCAATTTATAGCGTTACACATCAAGATTGGATATGCATGAATCGAGTATAAATAATGAATAAAACAATCTCGCACCAAGACGAATAGTATAAATAATGAATAAAACAATCTCGCACCAAGACGAAATACCAAATGAAAATGCAGAATATATAAATTATTACCTCTTTTTAATAGTAATTACCCAATTCTCAACTTTAATTGAATGTCTGTGTAAAACAGTTACACTGACGGTGCTTGTAAAAATGCAGAACACGCAGTGTTTAGAGTTTAGAGTTTAGATACCTTAATGTTGCGAGTTGCACTGCGAAGAGTTTCTTCATCATCATCTTCTTCTTCTACAGCCACCATCCTTAATTCTTCTTCTTGTTCCCGGTTCATTACCGGTTCAGCTTCTAAACCAAGCCTATCAATATGGAGGCGAAAGAAAGAGCTGGGAAAAGAAGGTCTCATCATTACCAAAGAGCTAAAGAGACTCCAAACCGACCCGGTTCGCTTAGACCGGTTTGTCCGGTCCAACGTTTCTCGCTTGCTCAAGTCCGACCTTGTTTCTGTTCTCTTTGAATTCCACAGACAGGACAATGTCTTTCTCTCTATGAAGGTTCGGTTTTTATGTTCTTTTTTGTTTTTACTAATTTTCTTTATTTTGCAATGATCCAAAATGTTTAACCTATTTTTTATTGTGTTATATGTTTTATTTTTCCACTAATTTAGGGTCTGTTTGTTTGGATTGATTTAGTTAAGTTTGTCTATCAACATATGCACTCGAGGTAGCTTATGAAAACCCATGAAGCCCACTGACATGCCGACACCAATAATAATTTGAGAAAATAACATAATTTAGTGTAATCATAGGTGTAGGTGTCGTCTCGCATGTCTGACACCGGGACACACCTAATCTAAGAAGTGTTTGTGCTTCATAGATGAAAACGTGTTTGAGCTTCATAGATGAAAACAGCTTACAACTTATACAAATACAATTTAACTTTACTTTATTTTTTCTATGAAATAGCTTATAAATAAGCACTTATCATGATAAGCGCTTGTGCTATAAGCTGCAAATAAGTTATTTTTTCAAGCAGGACCTTACTAATATATGATAAGTGCTTATGCTACAAACGCTTAACTAAGCTATTTATCGAAACAGATCTCTATAATTGTATGACACCGTCAACTTACAGTTAAAAGCAATGGCCTTACTCTGTCTTACTCTCAATTTCTCAATAGGATGATACGAAATTCATTATGTTTCTTACATTTTCATTGAAATGGGCTTGAACTAATATCACAAGTTTTTTTTTTTGGACATCAATAGCAGCAGTTCCTATCAAGGATTTAGTGAAAATACAGCCTAAATGGCTATTTGCGTCTATGTGCATAGTTTTTCGTAGAATGGATATGCTAGCCATGTGTTAGTCAACCAAGTTCTTTCAATAAATGAGTTATACATACACGCTTAGGCATAACTCGAGTCATCGTTCTATCCTCAGATTCAACATTAGTGCCAATACCACCACCACCCTTTGTACTTTTCCAATATAAAAGATTATTGACAAAGATCCTGCCCAATCTGCATTAGGGAATCCTTCCGTTTTGCAAGTAATATGATCTTGATACATCCCCACAACCTAATGCTCCTTTGAGATACTTTTGAGTTTAACTAACTACATCCTAATGTGTAGTTTGGTGTCATGACATGGACGACTAAGTACAATCACTAAGAACAGTATCAGGTTGCATCGTTAAGATAATTTAGTTTTCTCACAAATCCCCTCTTAGATACTTTTAGTGTGAAATATTAGATTGCAATGTGTACTTAAAGGTGATGGCATGAACTTACTAACTCCAATCATTAAGATGGCAATATCTGGTCATATCACTTAAGAATTTAATTTTCACACCTCTCGTCTATTTGAAAGGGAGCCTTAGTGCAATGGTTGAAGTTGATGCGTTGTAAGGCATAAATACATTCATGTGGGTCCAACCTAATTGCGTTTGCAACTGCCTAGTTCTATAAATGTATATGTTTGTAACTGTTTCTATTTTGGTGTAACTGTGTATGTCTGTATCTGATTGAATAGAGTAGGAGAAGGGAAGTTTGAAAATTCTTGTTCAGTATCAGTATGATAGTTATTAGGGAGAGGTTAGGCTCTCGAACACTCTCGCCTGTCAATTGTAACAGCTCTGTTTTCATTCCAATTATTAGAAAACATCGCCATTTCAGAAGAAAAACTTAGACTAATGTTTTACCCGTTCTAAAACAATCACTATTGTACCCCCCCGGCAAAGACGCAATTTAGACAAATAGTAACAGCAGGTAAACGAGATCCCACATGTGATTCGGTTCAAGAAAAGGAGTGTAGGAGTGTTTAGGGGATCAATAGCAAGAGAATATGGTTTTAAAGAGTTAACTCTTACGAGATTACTACTCTAGTACACAAAAATGAGTTAAATCACTTTTAAACTCGTTTTTGCATGAACTTTGACAAGATTGATAGAATTTCAATCAGTAAATTTTATATAAATATTACATGGTTTTGACCTCAACGTGTACAGTTGATGTTTGATGTTGTTCTGTACATGGTTCAAATAGCTTATGATTTTCAATATATTAGGTTCATATAAAACATTATGTTGTCAGAATTACATTTTTCCTTGTTTGTTAACTGCAGCATTATGTAAATATAAAAGCAAGTTGGGCCAAATATTGAGTTATCTATACACTTTATTGCTTCTAGTTGATTTGTTATGAAGCTGGAGTGTTGAGTACATACTAAAGATACGGTATGACGTATGTTTGGGTACTGGTCTATGTTTTCAAATAATAAAAATCACATGAGATCAAGATTTAAGTTTAGGATTTGTGTATATCAATCCGTCACGATGTCAAGACTCTTGAGTTTGACATGGAAACAACTCTTAGCATTGTTGTCGATGTAAACATTTTGCTGTGGATAGACAATTCTACCTAGTGGGAACAAACTTTGCAGCTAATTTTTCTCACATTTACTTTTTGGCTATAAGAAAAACCCTTGAGCAGCTTTTCTAAATTACTTTCATGACCTTATGCTACTGTACCTGCTAAAGCTAAAATTTTATCAAATTTGTGGTGTTTATTTTGATGTAGCTAATTGATCTAAAATTTTGAAATGCATTGGCTGTTTATTGACAAACCTTTCCTTTCTCAGCTGTATGATATAGTGCGCAAAGAAATATGGTACCGGCCGGACATGTTCTTTTATCGGGACATGCTTATGATGCTTGCAAGAAACAGAAGGGTGGATGAAACAAAGAGGGTGTGGGATGATTTGAAAGGAGAGGGAGTTTTATTTGATCAGCATACATTTGGAGACATTATAAGAGCCTATCTTGATAGTGGTATGCCCTCAGAGGCCATGGACATATATGAAGAAATGAGACAATCTCCCGAGCCTCCTCTGTCATTACCTTTCCGTGTAATATTAAAAGGACTCATTCCATATCCCGAATTACGAGAGAAAATAAAAGATGACTTTTTGGAGGTTTTCCCGGATATGATCATCTATGACCCTCCTGAGGATTTGTTCGACGACCACGAGAAACACGAGGATGAATCTAATAGTGACATTTATTGAGTCAGTGTTGGATCTTTATACACCTCCTCACATTAAGGACCGGACATTTGGAGCGGCAACAAACATGAGTGGAATAAGAGAAATATCGGCTCCATAATAAAGTTAAGATCGACTCTGATATCATATTTGAATTTGAGCTAACTTTGGTTCCTCCGACACTATTATCTGCACTTTGCTGTAACAAATTCTTTTGATAGAGATATTGAAGTTTGCAGCCTATTTTTATATACTGAAGCAGCTTGATGACATGCAATGCTGAGACCCGATAGCTGCTATTTCGAGTAATCTCATTTTTTTTCGCTTTTCTCCATTAATCTCAGTGATGAGATTTTCCAATTCTCTCTCATCATTGTACTTTATACATCTGAACATTGACAGTTTGAATGAGTATTGATGATTCATTACCTGATTTCTTAGGTAGGAAGAGAAGTTGTTCAATGTGGAAATACACACTTTTTTTTCTTCTTTCTTTTGATAACAATATTGAGTGTATCTAGTTTGGTTCCACACTTGAATACCAAACTTACGAATCTTTTACTAGTATCTAGAATATGCTTCAAAAGTTAGAGGAAATCTCATTACTTTTCAAGAGTGTTTTTATGCTCCATGTTCAATCTACTCAAAATCTTTTAAACCAAGCAAACGTATGACTATTTTAATAGATGGCCTAATATAAAAAAATTAAGCTAAAAATATTGTTGAATTTTGTTCAAAGAAGTTAGCATAATTTGTTAAGGTTGAATCAAAAAGGATTACACGAGTTTAATCGCTAATTAGAGGAGTACACGAGTTTAACCGCTGATTGGACAATATTTGGTCAAGTTTTATTTATATCCTTCGGATTATCAGAGCGAATTTCTCTTACAAATTAGAGGATTATGACACACAAAACACTTCCATAGGCGAAGGTTCATCCTTTTTACAATTAGATATCTTTTTGCATAACAGCTTTGGTCTATATTTTCATTTTGTACGCAACAAATTAAAGCAATTACACTGTGCCAATTCATAGATCTTTATGCAACGGCTCTTGAAAATGTTGCACACTTTCCATGATTAATAAAATTACGTTATTAGCAAATGAGTTTTTAACACCTAATATATCCATTACTATCTAACATAATTAACCACTTGTCATAAAAGTTGTTCAATTTCTATAATTCAAATTATATAACTGTATTACAAAGACACAGTCTATACAAATGATTTTGGTGTCATCTTTGAACTAAAAGTGAAAACTTATTATTTTTTCTTGCAATTTTTATTACAAAATCAATAATAATCCTCATAATCAAAGTTCTTTAAAAAATTACTTTCAATATAAATCTAAACAATTGAATCTAATGTTACATAGTTGATCAGAAAAATGATTTTAACTTTAGAAAGACTTCTCCTAATAAATGCAAGAGTTGTAGCGGTAACTAACATTATTCAATAAGATATGCATGCATCTGAAAAGAAAAAAAAAAGTTATTTGTCTTTAAATAACTCAGGGTTGTAAAACTTTATTTCGATTCAACACTTTAGAGATATCTCTAGTGACTTTTAATTCTTCAAATAAATATTCATCATCATCCTTATCATGTTTTAGAAAACTTTCAGTGTTTGCAACATAATTTCAAGTCATTGTCAAATAATGAAATTTTTCATTATTAACCAATTCATAAACTTCATCATATGTGCTATAAGTCAAATTTTCTATTAACAGGTAAAAAAAGGCGCCTTCCAAAAAATATGGCCTTGTTCGATCGAATCTTGAGAACATGCTCAAGACTGCCACTGCTACCTATGATTACAAGGAAGAAGAAGATTCACAGTCAAAATAGGATACAAAGATAACAATGGTCTTTCAACTTATAAACATCAGCCTAAAGGCTAAATCATGTCTACATAACCAAAGAAGAGCCTGTCAACCTATTTACATTACAAAATTATCACAATGAACAAGGTGTTAACTCTTGGTTGAATACCACATCAAGACTTGATCAATCACCTAGCAGGCAAAGCGGCTGTCTCATGCCAAGCTCCAGTTTAAGTGCAGGAAATTGCTCCAGATCATGAGAAGCACTCAAGATTTTCTGCTCACAATCAGTTTGGAAAAATTTAAGTTAAATTATAGTTGTAATTTAAAATAAATAGTATTATAACTAGATCTATTGAAGTATAGCATAAACTAGTTCAATTAGATGGTAAAATATCTTGGCGAGCATTGAGACTAGAATTAAGCCCACATTTGATGTAGAAGCAACATCACATACATGCATCATCAAAAGTAATATACTACTTCCTGAACAATATAAATTGACAGCAGCATAAAATGTTGGCACAAACTACAAATAACAGTGAATTTCTGTACACAGTATGTACTGTTCTTGTCCAAATTCCAAAGCATTGATGAGGTTTAAAATTCCCTAACAATATATCAACTAGTAAAGTTGGAAACAACAAATGAAACCAAAAAGTAAGAACTTAAACAGGATCTCAAAGTTCAAATGCAAACAATATATTTAGGGGTTAACTGGGTGATGAACTTCAATGCAAGATCACAATCCCAATAAAAATAGTGGTTAGAGGTTTAATTCTGCTGCGCATAAGATTTTAAGGATTTTTTTTTTTGGGATTTTTTTTGCCTAATTGTATCGTTAGTATGCATATAAAAGCAATAAAAAAAACTGGGTTATTTAAGCTGATTATTAACTGGATAACTATGGCATTGAAAGTAACAAATCACCATAAAAACAATTTGTGGTCAACTCGTAAATATCTCTAACAGTATTTACCAGTGCAGCAACATGTGCGTCTTGTAAAATATTGCCGTCGACTTCCAATCTGGTAATAGGAAACTCGGGAAGATGTCCAGATTGTTTCTTGCCAAGCAAGTCACCAGGTCCACGTAATAATAGGTCCATATTAGCAAGATGAAACCCATCTGATGATTGCTCCAGTACTTTCAAACGATTAAGGCCACTGGCAGTTGATGATATTAATATACATTTTGACTGCCTTGTTCCGCGTCCAACTCGGCCCCTGAGTTGGTGTAATTGGGCCATTCCAAACCTCTCAGAATTCATCACAACCATCATCGACGCATCTGGAACATCAACACCAACTTCAATTACTTGAGTGGCAAGTAGTATATTCAATTCTCCAGTCCTAAACTTCCCTAACGTTTCTTCTTTTTCTTCACTTCTCATTCTCCCATGTAATAAACCACAATTGTATCCTGGAAACCGGTCTGAGATAACTTTGAGATCTGCAGAAGCAGCACGAAGCTGAGGTAACTGCTCCGAAAGTTCGATAATTGGGTAGACAAGATAAACTTTTCCCCCATCTTCCAACTCATCCATCATCATCTGGCAAAAACCCACATTTTTTACATCAATACATGGTAAAAAAAGAACAACCAAATCCTTGTTGTAATCTTATCAACTTGGAGCACATCTGCGGTTGATTGAGAGCCAAATGATTGACAGAGTATGATTGTAAAATAACGGATACATATCACTATGTATCACACACCTATTATATTAGGGATTGGGTCAAAATGGTAAAAAAAAGAGAAACAAATACAAAAATATATAATTCCCTGATTGGGTCCAAATGCATGTGATGTGATACAAAATGATACACCTTTATATTAGAGCTATCAATATGAAATGTGTCTAGCCAACTGAACAGAGCTTTAATATATAAATAGATAGTAAATGAAATAATTTAAAGTTACTGTATTCACTATACAACATATACTATTTTTATAGTGAGTAGGAGTTGAACTTGGTACTCCAAAGTTTATAACACTCACAGACACTGCACATCAATCACACGACCCTGGTGGTACATATAACATATATTCTAATGGAATTCTGCATAAAAAATCTGATTATGTGTGCATGATAGAAATGCTTCATCTTCATCTCAAGTATATATTAATGGCATGTAAGGCATATTTTTAAGTCTCGTCATCTAGTTTTCATTGTTTAAATTATCAAAGTCCGCTCAATTACCAAAAAACTGGAAAATTAAGCACCAATGACAGGAGTTCAGGTATGCTCCATTTAGTCCATTTAGGGTCTAGATGCAAGACATGTGGAAACAAAACATTCAACGGCTGAGATCTAAAATTAAAAAACAAGTGTTTTCTGATAAAAAATATTGCGTCCTCCTGCTCCCTCTTTCTCTCATCGCCTACCACCGTCACAAGCCGTACACCACTGTCAACCACCGTCCTTATCATCCCAACGTCATCCCTCCTTCCCCCTCTCCCTCTTCCTTTTATTTATGCTCCTGTGGTCACCCTTATCATCCCAACGTCATCTCGCCGCCGCCGTAAAAAACCGACCCATCGTCGTTGTTGCTATTTTGGTACGATCTGTTATGTTTCGAACGCCGTGGTTCCAACCTCTACCGCCGTGCATTCTCAATCCTGTAAAATTTGATATGACCCTCTGTAATTCGAACAATCGTGGCTGTCAAATTGATTTGGAAATTTGTTCAAAAGTCATCTTTATATCAATTAGATTTAGAAGTAGTAGCTTCCTTAAATTTTCAGCAGCACTATGAACACATAACCTCTTCCTTGTTAGATCTGTGCAGAAGAATTGGTTTGTAAAGAAAAGGAAGAGGGGCGGAGGTTTCATGAATATTGGGAAAAACCCAAGTCCCACATCGGATAGACAAGACTCTTGAGAAGAGTATATAAAGAGGAGGCAATCCTCACCTTACAAGCCGGTTTTGTAAGGTTGAGTTAGGCCCCAAATT
>Ga0315914_1000566_pt1 | contig 48166 bp, 18 predicted proteins | sample MpolenodulesMG_FD_203920 | JGI IMG/M metagenome (GOLD analysis project Ga0315914, IMG submission 203920) | Medicago polymorpha root nodule microbial communities from Los Angeles, California, United States - elongated nodules | ecosystem: Host-associated > Plants > Roots > Nodule | place: USA...
GCGGCGCGGCTGCTTTTGACAACAGAATAGTCGCTAGAGTTCGAATCCTCATTGGAGCTACGTAAAACTCCATATTAGTTCTTACCATCTCCTTAACCTAAATATATATAGGATTCGTCAACTAACTGGCGAGAATTAAGAAAGTTAGTAGTATTAAATTGGTTGAGAATTGATATTGTCCTATAGCTTCAATTTTCATGCATTGTCAGAGCGCGTGCCCATTACGACCAATTATGTGTATAACTTCATAAGTGGTTGAGGTAAAATAATACCGTTTCTAAAGATCTGGTGGTTATGATTAACTAATACTGTTAAACATCTTTATACTGTCAGTGCATATGAATTAAATCCTTGTATTATAAGGTTATCCTTCAAGAGACAAAATCAGTTTATGCTTTCATCATAGTATTATAATGATGTGTATGTTGATACAGAAATAATTAACGTAGTTAGAAATTTGAACGAGGTCACATAAAAAGAGACAAGGAAAAACTTAAGGAAGTCCTATACAATGGAACAAATATAATATTATATATTGACATTACAAAATAGATGCTCAAAATTGTGTGCCTGCGGTTTGATTTTGGAGCATAGACATTTTGTATTGTGTCTTCCCATTTCTCTCATTTCAATGAATTGTTTGTGATGGCTGCAGAGGAGAAGGTAATAGAAGAAGAAAAGATAGTGACTGCAACCAAAAAAGGTGCGGCTGTTCTCGATCAATGGCTTCCAGATCACATAAAAGTGCAGTATCATGTTCTTGAAATGGCAAGTCTAATAAACAATAGCAATATTATCCTCGTCAAGTAGTTGTTTATATTGTATTATTGTTCTTGTTTTTGTCAGTGGTATACTGCTCAATTGATAGCTTTTGTCCGGGCAGTGGCTACTTAATGGGTCTCGGACTTGTGTGGTAACATTTCTTTTTACTTCGTAGGGTGGTGAAATCTATGATGCTGTGTTGAACCAGACAAATGTTGGGGACAACAATAACAAGTTCTATGCTATTCAAGTTCTTGGTTAGCTCTCTATTCATTCTTTGTATTAATGATGTTATGATAAGATTTTTGAGGACCTTGGTTTGTTTTTTGTGGTTAACTAGTGATGGTTGGCAGATATGTTAGTTTATTAGTCATCCCCAAAGTAGTTACATGTTACAACAATATTTCACTTGTAGAAAAGAATGCTTGCTCAGCCTCTTGTTACTCGTAGTTTTTTATTCGAATTCAACTACTTTACTTCCTAGGTTCAAATTTCTTGCAGAATCTGATGATGGTGGTAAGTTCCTTATTTACAATAGATGGGGAAGGGTAGGCATAAAGGGCCAAGACAAGATACACGGCCCTTACTCTTCACGTGAAAGTGCAATCCAGGAGTTTGAACAAAAGTTCTTAGCCAAGACCAAGAATGCTTGGTCTGATAGGAACAATTTTGTTTCCCATCCAAAGAGTTATGTATGGCTGGAAATGGACTACAGTGGCAAGGAAAAAGAATCTTCAGTAAGTTGTGCTAACTCTGTTCCCCATGTAATTTTCCCTCTCGTTATGTAACAAGGTGTGCTCTTTTGCAATCAACTCTAGTCATTGTCCCTTGATCCATGAACTAGTTCATTGTTTCTTTTATCAAAAGGCACCTGTTCTTGTATTTATAATGTAGACTTCTCTCATTTAATGTTATCTTCATTTGTGGCTCTTTGTGGAAGAGAAGCAAAGGGAATGAACTATTTCAATCAATCACTCTAATCACTTGGTAACTGCTTTTAGGTTACAGAAAGTCCCGGTCATGCTTTGAGAAAGCAGCCTCTGGAATCAAAACTTGAGCCACGTATTGCAAAATTTATATCCCTTGTTTGCAATTTGAGCATGATGAACCAGCAAATGATGGAAATAGGTTAGCTTTCACTTCTTTTCTTTATCTAGGATGAATCCCATATTTTATGTTCCCAAAGATAAACATTCATTTGAGTGCATTTTACTTTTCTGTGCGTTATTTGGTTTGCAAAAGAAATAGAAAAGGAAGAAACAAGAGTGAAAGAAATAAGAGAGAAGAAGAAATGATGAGAAGCTAAATGGATAAAAATGTGTTGTTTGGATGGATATAAATGAGAATGTAACAAATAAAGTAGTAATTTTCTCTCTTCTTATTTGGATGAATGGAGGAGAGTAAGCAGTAAAGTAAAGAGAATATATCAATTCAACACTCTTGTAGTTTTATTTTTTTGTCTAACCTCATAAACTATTATAACTGGTGATCTTTCTTTCAGGGTACAATGCAAACAAGTTGCCCCTTGGGAAACTTAGCAAATCAACAATTTTGAAGGTAAGCCAATGGGCATGTCAATTTTCTCTTTTGGCACATTATAAAATCTAGCTGTGCTTCTATCATTTTGTTGATGAAATCGGCATTCTTCACTAGCATCAAATTTTTAAGTAAATTTTAGTTTGGGTATATTCTATTGCGCGCCACCTTTATAGGTGGTGTACAGTACACGACCAATATGCAATTATAATATTATTTTAAAATCACTCAACTTATTAAATTTTCGCAAAATACAGAGTTTTCCTTTTCTTTCCAGAAGATTCTTACACCTCTACACCCTCCTTTCCTCAACCCCTTTGCCTCCACCGCCCACCTCTTTAACTCACTTTTTCTTGCCCTGCTCCTCCTCTTTTATGTCTTTTTCCCCATATCTACTAGCTTTTCTTAAATGTCATTTATGAAGTGCACTTCAACTGGACAATCATTGAGCCGTACATGTATCAGTAGCCCGAAAATTTGGTAATCCGAGAAGAACTGGTGGTTTTCGGAAGAGAAAGGAAAGTGGGTTGTTTGGTTACTTGGACTGGTGTTGCCATTAACCATTAGGTGGGAGGAAGAACACACTGGCAGCACCAAATAAAGAAGCATAACTTTTTTGGGTATAGCAAGCTTGACGGAGAATCAGATGAGTCTGATTGGAAGTCCAATGGGTTGTTGTTGATGCCTCAGAGGCGTAGTGAAACAATGGTGTACCATGCACCACCTATAAAATTGGTTCATGGTAGAAGCCACCTAGGATATGTGAATTATTTCTACTTTTGAATGTGTGTAATTCAAAAACAAGAGTTCAAGAATATATCGGTGTTCTCATTGGTGAGAATAACACAATTAACACATTTTTTCCTTGAGCTTAAATTAACATATTGTTATTCAGAAGCCTTTTGGTTTCAGTCCACTCCTCTCTTCTGTATAAAAAATAACAACAATGATACAGTTAACCTGAATTTCTCATGTCTAGATCACGGTGCAAAGGTTCTCATGTGTGGTGCCTTTGTTTTCAGCTCTTTTGGCACTGTGACAACTTTTTAACTTGCTTGTTTTGCTTATCTTGTCCACTGAATAATCATTTTTGTTTCTCTAATTATTTAGGGCTACAATGCTCTCAAAAGACTTGCTGATGTGATTGATAAATCTGATAAGAAAGCTCTAGAGCAATTAAGCGGGTAAGAAATTTTAGCTGTCTTTTCATTTCCCTCCCATGTATTGTTCTCTATCTTTTCCGTGGAAGTACTTGCCTTTATTTTCTGTTTGCTTCAAAGAGCCACGCGCTTGCTCTACCTATATTAGAATTCATTCACAGCAAGTGTCATTTGTACTTGAGAATTTTTGCTTTAAAGAAATTGGGTTGTCATATTTAATAATCGGTTATGGGCTTGTTGCAGAGAGTTCTACACCGTAATTCCTCATGACTTTGGATTTAAAAAAATGCGTAAGCTCTCTCTCTCTCTCTGTGTGTGTGTGTGTGTGTTTAATTTATCTTGTGCACATGTTGGTATTTATTTAATTTAATAATATCTCTAATCATAAATTTAATATCTAATTGTGGTTATTATGCATTCTTTTTGAGAAGTGTACTGATTGACATGGAAATATAAAAAATGGCAGGCGAGTTTGTAATTGATACCCCTCAGAAGTTAAAACGCAAATTGGAAATGGTAATCCTTTTCTTTCCATTTATATACTACTCCCTCCGTCTCACAATAATTGTCTCTTTAGAAATTTTTCTTTTTTTTAAAATAATTGTCACTTTAGAATACCAATGCAGTATTTTTTTTCCCCATTAATATACCCTTATTTATTGAATTTCATCCAACTTAACTACTCCACTAACTACAATTAATAAGGGTGTTTTAGTAAATAATATTAATTATACCATCAAAATCAACACAATTAATCATTTGCTTAATAACCGTGCACAAACCTTAAACGACTATAATTTAGAGACGGAGGGAGTAGCATGTATTGACCAGGTTATTCTTGTTACTCATAGAGTATAATTATTATTTTCTTATTCTGGTTGGCATATGGTTTTCTTATGAGGAGTTTTATATTATACACTTTCATTTGTGACTATATGCTACAGTTTTAGGCTTGGCAGCTTCCTCTTTCCCCCCATATAGGCCAATTTCCTCCACAAATTTGTAAATTTTCCTAGTTTTCCTAGAAATAGAACATAGTTGTTACCTGTGTTTGTTTAACTATTGACATTATTTTAATTCTTACTCTATTAAAGGTTGAAGCTCTTGCTGAAATCGAGGTTGCCACAAAGCTATTGAAAGATGATGCAGAAATGGAGGTACCCCTTGTTTGAATTTCTTTTATATAGTTGATCTCAATATCTCTAACCTTTTTCCAGTCTTGTTTTCTAATTTTACTGGGTTACGCCTGTTAATTATTATAGATTATAGATACTATAATCTCTTCAAACTCCAAGGATAGCTATGTCACACGCTTAACGAGTATGACTAATATACACCACAACACCGGTATGCGGTTATCTTTTATTTGGGATTTGAACTGCAGTCAGATTTAAATTTAAGACTCTTAGGCTTTGTTTGGGAGTTTGGAGGGGAGGGGAGGGTTTTAGAAAAGAGGAAGGAGCAAGTGGAAGAAATAGAAGACATTGGAAGGAGAAGGCTTTGGGCGTTAATTTTTAATTCATAATACAAAATCTCCCTCATTTGGGGGAATTAAAAAATTGTATTTAGGGAGGGTTTTGGAGAGTTTATATAAATTTTTCAAATTTAATCTATGTTGTTATAATATTCTTAAAATTAAAAATATATTAATCATAAACATTAATTCATCATTCTCTAAAAATTTGCCCTTTCAAAAAATGTGAAAGATTTTTTCATTTTCTATATATTTCCCACTCCCCAAAGCCCTCCCTTCCCCTCCCCTCCAAACTCCCAAACAAAGCCTTAGGGATGGGAGTATTTAGGCAATTCCAAGTAGGGGCGTGAAAGGGGTGGCTACGAGTAGTAGGCCCCCGCTACCCACGTGTTGGATGAATATCCTACCTCTGTATCTGCCTCATTTGTGCAGGTATTCATGATACAAATTCAAAACAGATTTTTTTATAAATATTCATGATACATATTTAAAACAGATTTATAAATAATCATGAGAATCCATGGATACTGGATATATGTTGAAATATAACAATCTAAAGATATTAAAAAAGGCAACAAACCTAAACGCCTTACATTTGATCCCGTAAGTCTAAACAAAATTTAGTTTTTCTACAAAACAGTTCAAAAGCATCCTTAAAAGCAAAAAAAATAAATATCACAATAACAAATTTTACGTAGCAGGTATGGATACAATAATAGCCCCCCCGGCTCATTAATAAAGGAGTAGATAAAATACCCTTTAGTAAGATATCATATCCTATCCATTGTGGGTTTTATCCATGGGTATATATGGAAGTTATGATGTATTTTACGTCACTGGTATCCCACCTCTACATGTTCAATGAGAATATTTACGGTCTTAGTTTTTTTTTTTGGTTAAATGAATGGACAGGTACACATTATTTAAATGTCCATAATTGATTTATTTTCCTTGCGAAGTAGTATACCAAGAAGTGGCCATTTGCTAATTATATCTGCTTGTCTACTGAATGTGCATTACTATTTTGGTTGCACTAGTTATTTTCTTCAAATTTAAAATTAATTGGCTTAATGATCAATATTTACATGATTCATTTTTAAATAAAATGTCACCCATATGGCAATTTTGTTTTCAAGATATTTATTAGTCAGGATTTCTGCTTTACCTGCACACTCTAAGTTATTATTATCGTTCTGGAATTGCTGTAGAGAGATCCCATGTATGCTCATTATCAACGCCTTCAATGTGAACTGGAACCAGTTGAATTCGGTACGGAGGAATTCTCCATGGTAAACAAGCGCACTGTTGTCTTAATTTTCTTGTAAATACTATTATTAAAGGCAGTTAAATATCATGACACTTGCTTCCCTCCTTTTGATGTAATCAGATTGAAAATTATATGAAGAACACTCACGCAGAAACACATTCAAACTATACTGTTAAAATTGTCCAAATATTCAGAACATCGAAAAAAGGCGAGGCTGAACGCTTCAGGAAGGTTTGACTAATGCATTATTGAATCAGGACCTATCTTGTCTTGTTGAAATTTATAATTTTGTAATTCAGTTGTTGACATGTTGAATTTGAATTGAGTCAATTGCTATTTTACTTTGTATGACAGTTTTCTAATATAAAGAATAGGATGCTTTTGTGGCACGGTTCTCGGCTTACAAACTGGGCTGGAATTTTATCTCAAGGTCATTCCTTAACTCACTTATTTGGCAGTTTTCTTGCTTGCGTGAGTGTACTTATGGAGTATAGAGTATGGGCCTTATATAGCTTCATGCAATAATATATGGCTCTAAGATGGTTGCATCATCATCAGGTTTGCGCATAGCTCCTCCGGAGGCACCTGTTACTGGCTACATGTTTGGTAAGGGGGTGTACTTTGCTGACATGTTCTCAAAAAGCGCAAATTATTGTTATCCTACTTCTACGTCTGCAGATGGGGTGCTTCTTTTATGTGAGGTTGTTTCTTATCTAATGTCTTATAGTAAACACCGTTGCATTGCTAATAGTTCTGCTTAGGGAATGGGGATTGAAACTACCGAATTTGTTTGTCATGTCAAACATTATTGGATAATTTCAACTACCCAATTTGTGTAATTTTGCATTGTTTGTCATCGTAAGTTGCTGAAATTTAATTTCAATATTTATCTACAAGAATCCTTTAGAAGATTATGCTTGTAATATATTCATTATTGATCCACAACTTCGATGAGTTTTATTTATAATAACTAGTTTGCTGTAAAATTTATTATTGATTTACATATTTAAGAAATATTATTTATATTTTCTCTACTCTTAGGTTGCACTGGGTGACATGGCCGAGCTTCTAACCGCTAAATATGATGCTGATAGGTTGCCTGAAGGAAAATTGAGGTATGTTAATCCAAATTCATAATTGTATCGATTTTATTTTTCTGCAGGTGGGATTGACTTATTGAAATACTAAGTACTAAATCTGTATTGATCAATGGATTTATGTCTTTATGTAATGCCAATCAATTAAGTTTTCGTCAAGCCTGGCTGATTTTGTGCCTTCGACACCATTTGTCTATAATTAAGTTCTTGTTCATTACTTTTAAATGCACCAGATAAGGTTTCATATAACACCAAATATTGTGTAATATATGCTTTACTAGTTGAGTTTATTTGCTATGCTTTCTTGTTCCGCAGCACAAAAGGAGTAGGAGCTACAGCTCCCGATTATTCAAAAGCACAAAAGCTTGAGGATGGGCTCATAGTTCCCCTGGCAAAGCCCAAAAAGAATTCAGGCATAAAGGTATGCACTATTAAGTTTTTTTCCAACAGAAAAAACTCAGGCAGAAGTTTTTTTGATTATTACCATAATTTAATACATCATATCATAACACTTTGCGTTGCAGGGCGATCTAATGTACAATGAATACATTGTTTATAATGTGGAGCAGATTAGGATGCGTTATGTTGTTAACGTTAAATTCAATTTTGGGTCTCGAAGATAGCAGCCAGACATGATTAAAATATATGCATCTTTTATTAGTATCTAGTTTGCCAAGCCAAAACCGATGATGATCTGTGTAAATTACTTTTTACTAAGAAATTGAAATGGTTTGCAGTTTGCACTTTGACCAAGAAAAATGAAGCATACGTTAGAAATGGATCAGGGATAATGAACAGAGGTGATAAATGTTAATGATTATTTTTATTTTTTATTTTAATTAGGATTAGAGAGTGGAGGTTTCATGGTTTTAAGTAACTACATAAAATTAAACATAAAATTCGTTGCAAAGGAAATTTCAAAGAGGTGGGGTTACATTTTTAAAGGAGTGACCTAGCTAATCTGTCCTCACACTTACCACCAAAATGAGCAAGTGGAGAAGAAACACATACAAGTTGTTGAACTTGAGCTTACCTTCTAGTAAAACAGTCTTAACACATACATTCCATAGAACTCCTAAAAACTCTTGCTCAAGATTATTTTTTAGGCTTAATTACAATTTTGGCCTCCTAAGTATCAGAAAGTTGCGATTTTGGCCTCTTAAGAAAAACAATAACAAACGAGCCCTCTATCTTAATATTGGCCCCTAAAATTGCCGTTTGTTATTGTTTTTGTTAGGGAGCCAAAATCGCAACTTTCTAATACTTAGAGAGCTAAAACTGTAATTAAGCCAATTTTATAAATCAAACCACCTATTCACCTTGTCCTTAATAAAGCGTACTTTTCACTTTTATGTTGAGTTCATCGCAAAAGTCTTGAACCTTCCGACTTGAAATTGGATGTCATTGTGGTGGTGGAATGTTGTAAGCCATGTTGGTAGATGACGTTCTTCCAAACGAATTTCCTCATTTTTTTCCAGTGATAAGTTGGCTAAAGAATTAGTGCAGAAACGTTCAAGGATGTCTTTGACAACCACAATGAATTTGAGCTAACTTAGTGTGGAGGGAAAATGTCCAAGGTTATCTAACTTCCAAGTATTTAAAGGTCACCTGATGTAGCACCTATGCTCCTATGATTCGAATACACATCAATTTGCAGGCTCTGCTATTATCGGCTGCATTTAAATAGGTTTGAGGTTGAATCATATCATTTTGTTTTCTATCTTTAAATGAAAAAGTTGAAGTAAAAAAAAAAAATCCGTGTTAAAAAAAAAAAAAAAGAAACCAACAATTGCCATTTTTTTTTTCATACTAAAGACATATTTCGTTCTAATGATTATTCTAAGAGAATGAATTGAGTTCGTATAAGCATTTTGGATGTCGCTATTGAAATAGCCTTTCTAGTTATATTTTCTGGGACCCCTACCATTTCAAGTATTTTGTCGGGTTTAACATGGTTGATGAGGCAAGGGTTATAACCTCCCAGTGGTACTTGCAAATGTCGAAAGTTATATACTTATGAGTGAAATTTTATTCCATAAAATTTGCTAGCTTTTTTAATACTTCATATGAACCTTTATCATAAAATTTTGGAAAACAAGGGACAAATTAGTTATGAATGGTTTAAGAAATTTATAAACGAAGAGTTTTTATTATTTTGTTTTTTTTACTTTTTGACGCTTTGTTTTTTGAGTTGTTGGCGCTTTTAAAATTCATAATAAATTTGTCTCTCGTCAGAAAATTCAAAATTTATGTGAAAAGTCGTATTTTAACGTCCTAAATATGCCTGTAAAAAATCATAAAAAAATTCAACCAGTAGATTACTCTTCTGAAATTTATGTCTACATGAAAAAAATACGAGGTCTAAAATAGAAAGAATATCAATTTACATGGATAGAATCTGTATTTTTCTTATTAGAGTGTCATTTTTTCAGATATCACGTATATTATAAAATCGATTTAAACAATTAACCAAATTAAAAATGCATTGACACAATATATTATTGTAACTTATATTGGTCCACCTTTGTCTATGTTTGTCTTTTCTTGCTTTCTTCTTTTCCTTTGATAAAAAGATAGTTATTTAGGCATATGAGTTATACACCATCTTTGGAATATGAAAACTTAGAAAATTGAATACACCAAATTATTCATTAGTCACTAAACAATTGATAAAGATACTTCCAAAAAAATTATTGATAAACATGTGTCTGGGTTTTGATCTAAATGATCTAAGTTGGACCGTTCTGTTATACCTAATGAGCGGGTCCATACTCTCGTTTAGTTATTTAACCGTTGTCTCATTATACATCAACCTAATCGTGATAATTCAAATGGCAACGAAGCTAGTCAACTCAATTTCTTCTAAACGAATCCTACTTCTCTCACCATCTCTCTGTTCTCGTGGATTCTTAAAGGTAAGCAATTCTTTATCTATTTTTATTCAAAAATGAATTTAATATAATTATATTCAAATCCTTCATGTAAGTGCCTCGAACAGAAGCTCCACCAACGAGGACTGATTACCATCACCGGAACAAACCCTACTCTCACTCTGTTTGGTTCATCCTTTCTTGGAAAGAGATCAAGTTACTTTCTCAACAACCATTATGATCAAGTCACTACTACTCTCATTCGCCGTGGATTTTTATCCAAACAATCACTCCAAAACGATCATCAAGGTATGCTGCATGCTCCTAATTTCATCCAAACAATTAAAAAAAAAATTGTGATGTGATCATAACACATTTTTGTCTAAATTATAATATATCTTAATTTCTATGATAGAATATCAACACAAACATCGTTAAAAGGACTCTAAACAAGTATTGTCTAATGCGCTAACTGCTTCGGTCTCTTATCTGTCATTACCATCATCAATGTACATCTCCACTAATTTCTAACATGTATCTTAGATACGTATCCAGGATACGAATCTGCAAGTATCCTTGAAGCATCTGATATGTATCCTGTAAAATCATTTTTTTAAAATTAAAATGAATAACTCCGATACTTCTAGAGAGCGTAACCACCAGTGTCCACTAAGTAAGTGTCCACTAAGTATCGGATACGTCTTCAATTTTGAAGTGTTCGTGCTTCATAAAGCATTATTTCTCAACTTCCACAAATATCAACGCGTCATTATGAATGTAGTTTGTCATCCGGATGCTTTGTTCTCTCCACTTCTATAAATACAAGCAAATCGTCGTGAAAATGGTTTGTCATTCAATGTGTTTGTTCCATCCCCCTTTCTGTTAAGGTTATTGAAAAATCAATCCCCACATGATATTCTTATCTTAAAGTCATATTTGTTTATTAATTGACTATTGTATAAAAATTCATATTTTCTAAAATAAACGACTATTTTTATCCAAACAACAGAATATTGGAATAATTATTTCATCAATCAATTATAGATCAACGATAATAAATTATTATGGATTATTTTTAACGTAAATTATTATCGGTTATTATTAAATACTAATCTTTTATTTCACTAATAATAATACTGAACTCCACCAAATTGTTTGAAAAGTCCTCGGTTAGACTCTTAGGGCCCGTTTGTTACAGATTAAAATAAAAGTGATTTTGACATGAAATAATTTAGAGATTATTTTTTAGAGATAAAATCAGAATCTATTTTTTACTTGTTTACCATGTCAAAAATCACTTTTTTTTTTAAAAAGGTGATATTTAGTTTGTTTGGATCAAATTTTCTAAAAGTGATTTTTTATTATAAAATTACCATAAAGGACACAATTTTTTTTTCCAAATATAACATGTTTGTCCAAAAAAATTACTTTTTTATGTATGAAAACAAGTATGTTAATTAAAAAATGCATTTACGTTGTAAAAATAACATATTATCTATGTATGTGTTACATTCAAAAAATTTACACAAGATATTACATAAAATTATCAACATGAATTCAAATAAAATAGTAACATAACATATTCCTTAAAGAAAAATTAACATATCATATTTAAAAAAATATTCGAGCATAATTGTAGTATCTATACTTTTTTCATTCATTGTCATCGAAAATAAATATATAAAAATATGATAATGGAAAGAGAAACAGAAAAAAAAATATACATGTTCAATTATGAATGAATCAAAAAGACAATAGAATTGCTAAGCTTCACAACTTAGATGATCTGCAGCAAAAAAATAAAAGAGGGAACTCACTTGTTTAGAGAATAGAGAGAAGAATAACGATTAGGCTGTGAAAAAAGGAAGACTAATCTTTGTATATATAGCAAAACAAGGATATGATTGAAATTTTAGTTTGTTTTAAACATATCTTTTTTGTTAAAATCCCGTAACAAATTTCTCTCCTCTAGAAATAATTTATTAAAAAAAAAGCTGCTCATAACAGCTTCTCATTTGAAGCAGTTTTTAGATTTTTTTTAGATTCTGATTTTTTTGAAAATCTATAACAAACAGATGCAATATTAAAAAAAGTGATTATTTTTAAAAAAAAAGTGATTTTCTTATAAAAAAACTGTAACAAACGGGCCCTTAATATCATTAGTTCAGGGGACTAAGGTCAATTTGCTATTAAATTACTTTACTAACTACTGTTACTAAAACTTAACTCCACCAAGTTGTTTGAATAGTCTTCTGTTAGACTCTTAGCATCACTAATTTAGTGGGATACATGGTCATTTTTTTCGTGAAAGGATGGTCAATTTGTTATTAACTTAAATAGTAAGAAAAAGTAATATATTCTGACATAAATATAGAAAAACAGTTTTTCTGCTCTCCCATGACATATATATGTATAAAAAAAATTATTCTCATCATTAATGTTGATATTTTGAAAATAGTCATTAGTTTTTAAAATTTTACAATGTCGATTTTTTCATATCGGTGCATAAAAAATTGATTTTGCAGATATAAACACCTAAAATTTACAACGAGTGCGATGCAAATATTTAACGGTATTTTATATATAAAATATATATTTTAAATAGAAACACTACATTAATGTTGATATTTTGAACATAGTCATGGGTTTTTAAAACTTTATCATATCGACTTTCTCATATTGTTACATAAAAATTTGCTTCCGCAGATATAAGTAGATAATATCCTCAACGAGTGTGGTATACATATTTAACGATGTTTTACATATGAAATAAAAATTTATTTAATAGAAACACAACAATAATGTTAATATTTTGAAAATAATCAAGAGTTTTTAAAATTTATCATATTAGCTTTATCATATATGTACATAAAAGTTTATTTTCGCAAATATAAACATTAAATTCACAACGGACATGGTGCAAATATTTTAACAGTGTTTTGCATATAAAATAACAAAATATTCAATAGAAAAAAAATACATTAATGTTGATATTTAGGAAGTAGTCATGAATTTTGAAATGATATCATATCAATTTTCTTATAGCAGTACATAGAATTCTTTTTTCCACATATATAAGTAAATAAAATCTGCAACGAACGCAATTGAAATATTTAAGAGAAAAATATTTAATAAAAATATTATATTAGTGCTAATTTTCATTTAATATCTTCAAATATAAAACAATATTAACAAAGTAATTATTTTCTATATAATTGCCGCAATGATATGTGACCAATACAAAACATGAGTCTTCTACTCTACTGTTTAATTGATCTTTTTTTTTTTTTGTGGTGTTTGGGGTTCGAACCCTAGACCTTGCATATAGTATGCATTGTCTTTACTAACTGAGTTAAGTTCACGGGAACACTGTTTATGATCTATAAACTTGAATTTTCTTTCTAAATGGCCCGTGATATTGCTGGGTTGGATCATTCGATAATATCCAATAGAAAGTTATTCAACTGTTTAGTTATTTAATCAATGTCTCATTAAACAATTAACCTAATTCTAAAAATTGAGATGACAATGAGAACAGTCAACTCTACTTCTCAACGAATCCTAATTATCTCGTCATCTATCAATTCTTATGGACTGCTAAAGGTACACAATACTTTATTTTTATTTGTTTATGTTCACACTCAGGAAAAAGAGTCCATGATAATCCGGAGTTCGGTCGGAAGATGATAATATTTTGTCTGTTGACTAAGTCAGAGGCTAGACTAGATACATAACTTTTTCGTCAAGCTCACACTACACCCGGTTTAACCAAATCTTGTTCACCTCTTTTTCCGTCGCAACTTTTTTTCTGTCCGTCGCAGCTTCTTTTCCGACGAGGACTCACCATCACCATCACCATCACCGGAACAAACCCTACTCTCACTCTGTTTGGTTCATCCTTTCTTGGAAAGAGATCAAGTTACTTTCTCAACAACCATTATGATCAAATCACTACTACTCTCATTCGCCGTGGATTTTCATCCAAACAATCACTCCAAAACGTTCATCAAGGTACGCTCAATGCTCCTACTTTCTATTTTAAGCTTATGTACTGGATTATTTACGAGACTGTTTGAGAGAACTCATCACATTGTTCATAAGCTTATTTTCATAAGTTCCCCAAGATAGTTAAAATTTAACTTTTTTATGAAATAGACTTATAGCTTATACGGAAACAATTTGACTTTTATTTTACCTTTGGCTATAGAAATAGCTTATACATAACCGCTTATCATGTGATAAGTGCTTGTGCTATAAGCTACAAATAGGTTGTTTATCCAAACAGGGCCTAAGTTAATGATTATGTTAGTTTTTGCCAGTTGGAATATTCAACCTACTTGGAACTTATTATTATAGATGCTCAAAGTTGTTGTAGCATAGACATTGTGCATTATGTATTGTGTCTTCGCCTTTTCTACTTTTTTTTCCTTTTTGAAGTGTGTCTCTTATGGCTGCAGAGGAGGAAGAAAAGATAGTGATGAAAACCAAAAAGGGTACGGCTGTTCTTGATCAATGGCTTCCGGACCACATAAAACCAAAGTATCATGTTCTTGAACTGGCAAGTCTAATAACATTAGCTATATTATATTAGTCAAGTAGTTGCTTATGTTGTCGTTGTGGTTGTTATTGAGATATTGTTCAATTGATTACTTTTGTTTGGATGGTGGTTACTTAATGGGTATTGGACTTGCAGAATCTGATGATGGTAGTAACGTCCTTGTTTACAATAGATGGGGAAGGGTAGGGAAAAAGGGCCAAGACAAGTTACAAGGCCACCCTTCACGTGAATGCCATCAAGGAGTTTGAACAAAAGTTCTTAGCCAAGACCAAGAATGCTTGGTCTGATAGGAACAATTTTGTTTTTCATCCAAAAAGTTACGCATGGCTGGAAATGGACTACAGTGGCGAGGAAGAACAATCGACGGTGAGTTGTGTTGACTATGTTCCCCTTGTAACATTTTCCATCTCTTTATTTAACTTGGTGTGCTCTTTTACAATCAACTCTAGTCATTAACCCTTGATCAATGAATTAGTTCACCGTTTCTTTTATCAAAAGGCACTTTTTCTTGTATTTATAGGGTAGACTTCTCTTATCTCTTGCCAGTAGTAATTAATGTTATATTCACTTGTGGCTCTTTGTGGAAGGGAAGCAAAAAGAATGAACAATTTCAATCAGTCACTCTAATCATTTCGCAACTGCTTTTAGGTTACAGAAACTCCTGGTCATGCTGTGAGAAAGCAGCCTCTGGAAACAAAACTTGAGCCACGTATTGCAAAATTTATATCCCTTTTTTGCAATTTGAACATGATGAATCAGCAAATGATGGAAATAGGTTAGTTTTTACTTCTTTTCTTTATACAGGATGAATCCCATATGATATGTTCCCAAAGCATATGATATGGATAAGAGATGAGAAGCTAAATGAATAATAATATGTTGTATGGATGAATAGAAAAGAGAAAGAAATAAAAGGGTAATATTTCTCTGCTTATTTCGATGAATGGAAGAAAGTAAGCAGAGAAAGACAAGGAATATATCAATTCAATGCTCTCCTCTACTTTTTTACTAACCTTCTAAACCGTTATTTATCTACTTTAACTGTGATCTTTCTTTCAGGGTACAATGCAAACAAGTTGCCTCTAGGAAAGCTTAGCAAACCAACAATTTTGAAGGTAAGCCAATGGCCATGCCTATTTTTTCTCTTATGGCACATGCTAAATTTTATCTTGTGCCTTTATCACGTTGTTGATGGAATCAGCATTATTTACTAAAATCGAGCTTCTAAAGTAAACTATAATTAAAGGAAATTCTATTATCTACCCCCCTTTAAAGGAAATTCAACTCTTTGGGCACTCTGACAGCTTTTCAACTTGCTTGGTTTGCTTGTCTTGTCCATTAACTATACATTTCTTAAATTATTTAGGGATACAATGTTCTCAAAAGACTTGCTGATGCGATCGGTAAACTTGATAGGAATGCTCTAGAGCAATTAAGCGGGTAAGAAATTTAGCTGTCTTTTCATTTTCTTCCATGTATTTTCCTCTATCTTTTTATGTTGGAAGTACTTGCCTTTGTTTTTTGTTTGCTTCAAAGAGCCATGTGTTTGCTTTACCTATATTAGAACTTATTCATTGCCAGTGTCATTTGTGGTTTAGAATTTTTGCTTTAAAGAAATCGGATTGCCATATTTAATAATTTGTTATGGGCTTGTTGCAGAGAGTTCTACACTATAATTCCTCACGACTTTGGCTTTAAAAATATGTGTAAGCCGTCTCTCTCTGTTTAATTTATATTGTGCATGTGTAGTTATTTATTTAACAATATTTCTAAATCATAATTGTAAATTCTTACTCTGGTTATTATGCATTCTTTTTGAGAAGTGTACTTATAAACATTGGAATATAAATAATGGCAGGCGAGTTTGTAATTGACACCCCTCAGAAGTTAAAACACAAATTGGAAATGGTAATCCTTTTTTTCCTAGTTATATGTATTGGCTTGGTTATTCTGGTTGCTCGTAGAGTATAATTGTTTTTTTTCTTATTCTTGTTGGAAGATAGTTTTCTTACAAGGAATTTTATATTATACACTTTCGTTTGCGGCTCTATTGCTTATACTCCCTCCTGTCACTATTATAAGCAAAAATTAATTTTTCAGATTCATTGAATAACTAATGTATCTAGTCTATAATATATCGGATACATTAGTTATTCAATGAATCTGAAAAGTGAATTTTTGCTTATATTATTGACCGGAGGGAGTATAATTTTAGCCTTGGCAGCTTCCTCTTGTGCCTCTATAGGCCAACTCCTCCACAAGTTTGCAAATTTTCCTAGAAATAGAACATAGCTTTTACCCGAGTTTGTGTAACCAATGACATTATTTTGACTCCTACTCAATTAAAGGTTGAAGCTCTTGCTGAAATTGAGGTTGCCACAAAGCTACTGAAGGACGATGCAGAAATGCAGGTACCCTTGTTTGAATTTCTTTTATGTACTTGATTTCAATATCTAAAACCTTTTTCCAATCTTTTTTTGAATTTTATCGGGATGCTCCTGTTAATTGTTATAAATTATAAATAATATACTCTTTTCGAGCTCCAAGGATAGCTATGTCATAATAAGCTTAATGGATATGACGAATATACACCAGATCGCCGGTTTGAGGGAGGTGTTAGTTATTATAGATGATTTCCTTTTTTTTCTTACACTATGGAAGTCATGTATTTGGAATTTGAATTGTAGTCAGATTTAAATTTAAAACTGTTAGAGCTGGGAGTATTTAGGCAATTCCAAGTAGGAACGTAAATGGGGCGGGTACGAATAGTAGGACGTCGCTACCGCCTGTTGGATGAGTATCCTAGTTGTATCCGCTTCATATCTGTGCAGGTATTTATCATTCAGATTTTAGACAGGCTTGTAAAAATTCATGGGAATCTGTGTCTACAAACTTAAAAATATAAAAAAATTGCAACAAAACTAGACGGATTACTTCAACCAACATATACTAAATTCAGAGGTTAAATCTAATACATTTGTTCTCATTTTTTGAACACAATTCAAAAATATCCTTAAAAGTTTAAGATATCAACAACAACAACAACCAACTCTTATCTCACTAATTGTGGTTAGCTACATAGATCAAACGATGCCATAATGTCCTGCCATAAACCATATTTTGATGCAACTCATTAATCTCTAGGTCTTTCTTAACAGTTTCTCTTATAGTTTTTCCAAGTCTTCCGCTGCCTCTTGTGGTTTACACAATATTTAAAAATCACAAATTAATTTATTTTCTTTGCAAAGCATTTTTTTCTTTTACATTTTCTTCAATTACCGATTTTGTATGCCCAAGAAGTGCCCATTTGCTAATGAAATTCACTCTACTGAATGGAGTGCATTACTATTTTGCTTGCACTAGTTATTTTCTTCAATTTTGAATACTTACTGATTAACATACATGACTTATTCTTAAAATAAAATGCCACCCTTGTGGCAATTTTGTTTTCTATACAATTTTGAGTCGGGATTTCTGCATTACATGCACACTAAGCTATTATTTTCGTTCTGGAATTGCTGTAGGGAGATCCCCTGTATGCTCATTATAAATGCCTTCGCTGTGAACTGGTACCAGTGGAATCCAGTACTGAGGAGTTCTCCATGGTAAACAGTTGTGTTGTTTTAATTTTCATCTAATTAATATTAAAGGATGTTATATACCGTGGTATTTTTTTTTTAATGGAAATGAAATCTATATGGCGAAAGTGTTTCTTTTATTTGATCTGAAATATGAGTTTCTAAGCTTGAAAAAGACAATGCAAGTTGCATACTGCAATCATTTAATCTGACAAATAGGTGGAGATTCAATTGTTAATCCTGACACCTGCTGCCTTTTTTTATATCTTTTTCCCCCTATTTTGATGTCATCAGATTGAAAGTTATATGATGAATACTCACGCAAAACTACATTCAGACTATACTGTGGAAATTGTCCAAATATTCAGAACATCGAAAGAAGGCGAGGCTGAACGCTTCAGGAAGGTTTGACTAATGAATTTTTGAATCAGGATCTATCTTGTTGAAATTTATAATTCTGAATACAATTGTTGACATTTTGAATTTGAATTTAGTTGACAGCTATTTGACTTTGTACGACAGTTTTCTAACACAAAGAATAGGATGCTTTTGTGGCATGGTTCTCGGCTCACAAGCTGGACTGGAATTTTATCACAAGGTCATTCCTTTGCTCACTTATTTGGCAGTTTTCTTATTTGCATGAGCCTACATATGGAGTATCGACCTTATATTGCCTCATGCAATAATATATGTCTCTAAGATGGATGCACAATAATCAGGTTTGCGCATAGCTCCTCCAGAGGCACCTGTGACTGGCTACATGTTTGGGAAAGGGGTGTACTTTGCTGACATGTTCTCAAAAAGCGCAAATTATTGCAGTCCTACTCCTACTGCTGCAGATGGCGTGCTCCTTTTATGTGAGGTTGTTTTTTTGTCTTAATAGTAAACATTGTTGCATTGCTAATAGATCCGCTTAGGAATGAAATTTTTAACTCCAGTCATGAATTCCTCCAATTTGCTTGTGGCAACAAACATTATTAGATAGCTGTGACTAGATAAAAATAAATAAATTTAACTACCTAAGTTGTGAAATTTTGCATTGTTTGTTATCCTATGTTGCTGAAATATAATCTCAATATTATCTGCATGAATCCTTAGAGGATTATGCTTGCAATATGATCATTGTTGATCCACATCTTTAGTTAGTTTTATTAATATGTTTGTGTAAAGTGTGTTATTGTTGATTTACATCTTTAATAATCATTATTTATATTTTTTTTACTTTTAGGTTGCATTGGGTGAGATGGCTGAGCTTCTAACCGGCGATTATGATGCTGATAGGTTACCTGAAGGAAAACTTAATTCAACATTCAAAAAATTTCCAATTTTATTTTTCAGCAGGTGGGATTGTCTTATTGAAGTACTAAATCCATAATAAAATTAGTTCTTATTCACGTCGTCATTCCTTCTCTCAACTGACTTTATGTAATGTAATGTCACTTTGTTAATCAGTTGAGTTTTTGTCGAGCCTGGCTGGTTTTGTGCCTGCCTCCCTATTTGTCCATAATTAAGTTCTTGTTCATCACTTTTTTTGGGTCAAGATTGTTCTTATCTTTTAAATCGGAAGGTTTAAAATAACATCAAATATTGTGAATTATGTGCTTTACGAGTTGAGTTTATTTCCTATGCAATTTACTATCGCAGCACAAAAGGAGTAGGAGCTACAGCTCCTGATTTTTCAAAAGCTCAGGAGCTTGAGGATGGGCTCGTAGTTCCCCTGGGAAAGCCCAAAACAAATTCACACATAAAGGTATGCACTAATGTTTTTCCCCCAACCAAAACAAAGTTAAATTTTTATGTGTACATCAATTTGTTGATGCTTACCATGATTTAATACATATCATAATTATTCTCTATCACTTTGTGTTGCAGTTGCAGGGCAATCTTATTGCACAATGAGTACATTGTTTATAATGTGGAGCAGATTGGGATGCGCTATGTTGTGAACGTTAAATTCAATTTTGGGACTTGAAGTTAGCAAGCAGACCTGTTTAAAATATATCTTTCGTCATTATATAGCTCGCCAAGCCAAAAAACAACGATGGTATTTGTATATTATTTTTTCTGAGAAATATGAAATGGTTTGCACTGTGACAAGAAATGAAGGTCCATTTTAATAAGTTAGGCACACTTATTTAAATAAAGCGTTGGTGTGGACGTCATGTTTCGAATTACGATTTTGGTTATCAGTTTGTGTCATAATTTGTTACATAAGCTTTGGTTTTGAAGCTCCAAATAGGATACCAAATACAAACTGAGCAAACGGTGTGCGTAATATTCAGTCTAATGTTATCTGCATATGTTATCTATGGTTTGCTCCAAGTATTGTTAAAGTAAAGAGTGAGGGTGTAATGGTATTAATTCATACTGTCAATTACTGAACGAACACTGGGTTTGGGATTCAGCAAATGTTAATTTTTTTTTGCATGATTTCCCAAATTTAACGAGCAATGAAGTGCCTTTTTATTGTGTTGCTGTTCCTTTCTCTGAAGCATAGTCAAACATATCCATCAAGTGCTGTAGAATTTTAGCTACCAGGGAGCATGATTGAGTTTCAAAAGCCTTTTGAATAGTAAGCTGTGCCTGACCAAATAAAGCATTTACCACATACCAAGTGGCATGATGCACACGCCAATATTAAAGTCTTTATAGATTAGATTTGATAATGACCTCATCCAGAATCTATGTTCTTCTCCCACAAGATAGACCATGCCCATTTTTATTTTTCTTTATAACAATTACACTCCATCTTTAATACATGACACTAAAAAAATCAAACTTCCCTACATGGGCATTATCAACCCTTTAATGCATATGACATTAATGCTTGTCAAGATTTAGGAATTTACTATGAGATACAAGTCAAGCATTGTTTTAATTTTGCCTTTGAAACTTTGGTGTATAATTCAAATTGACATGGAGTGAAGAATAGGGTAAGGAGTAATGATGGTGGTGCTGCATAAGTATGACCTATGTTGAAACTGAACTAGGGGATTTGAACCATTGCCGCACGTCACAGCTTCTCACATGCTATTCACTAGACTTTATAATGTTTCATTACTCGTCCTCCTTATGGGCAAAAAACCTCTTATAATAACATTGTTTGTACGGCTACCCTCTCCTTAGATTCAACTAGTTTTTCTCTTACCTTAATTTTTCCTTTACCAAGCGGTGAAAGTTAAAATTACAAGGCTAAAACTTTTAAGAGTCCCACTGGTTATAAGTGGCGGTATTTATAACCGGTTTGGTAAGGGTTGACCTAAACTCAACTCAAATGTTAAGATGGTATTAAGTCTCATCAAAGATTTATTGGACCGTCCGCTATCAAATCACTTAGGTCGCACAACAAATGTTTAGTCCTGGACACATAGACATTTCCCACGTTACAAGTCAGTTTGTAAACGTTGAGTTTTATCCAACCCAAATTCTAAGATTTGGTCACCTAGTCACTACTATCGGATGACTCTGATTACACTTCAGATATCCAATTTTGAATGTGAGAATGATGTGTTAAGAGCCTCTCATTGGATAAGATAAAACACAAAAATGTGTTTACTGGTGGTGGACGTAGGATCATCCACTAATTAGCATGTGATAAGGGAATTTACATTCTACATGCATGCAACATTTGAATTGAATGTTTATTGGTTTAACACAAAGCAAAAAAATTAATATCAAATGAAACATGTTTGTGGGTGGTTTGGCATTAAATTTGAAGTAGTTGAAATTCATGTTTCTTGCTGATTCAAGTTTTTAGAGACATTTTCTACTTGAGGACATTGGCCATGGTCGGCACACAACAACTAAGACAGTGTTTAGGTAAATTAATTAATACACTTTGAAAATATTGTAGTCTACCCTGTGGTGAAAGTAAAAACATTAAAAACTTTAGGAAGAAAAAAGGTAAGGACCTATTACTTATAGGGAATCATATCAAGCTAGTGAGGTTCCAAACTTTCTCTAAATTTCACACACATGCCATACTCAAAAACTTACACAACAACACGCAAAGCCTACGTGCACTCATACATTATTCTTCTTCTCCTCAAATTGTTTGCAATCCAATATATGGATGTGGGACCCAATATTCTTGATCCAATGGCTGGGATTAAATCACAGGACATTGTACTAGTTTCCTCTGCTCTAGTGAAACCTCAAATGAACAAAGGGGTTGGTCACTTTTTTATGAAATTAAGGCAGACAACACTCAAATTGGGTTTCCTTCGATATCCCTCCTTTGAATTTCTGTGTACACTGGCATCATGGCATGGCATGGCTTACTGGGATTATGATTTACTTCAATTGCTATACACAAGTAAAAAAAAAGTTTCACATATAAATACAATCATATCTCATCATTGAGTAGATATTTTTTAATACTTCTGAAAAAAAGTGTGTATGCGCATACCATACATACTTTTGAGAAAAGTTGTACAAGCATGAATTACTTTGGGGAAAATTTATTTTAATCAAACTTACTTTTGTAAAATGAGGATTGATCAAAGTAATTTTGCAAATTTTTAATTCAAACATACCTTTAAACTCTTATTATTATTACTAACATATAGACGGAGACTAACCTATCTGCTTTTTCAGGATAAAATTATAAATAAAATAGTTTAAAATCTAAAGAGAAAAAACCTATAGTGTAAAATTTGATAACTCTTTATGTAAAGTACAAATATTTTTTAAAGTTATGTAAAAAAATGATAAAATAATAACTAAATAAATTAACAGTAAAATTAGAAAAGTAAAATACTATGCCAAAATTTGATATTTTTTTATATATTTGTATAGATTATTATTATTTAATAAGCAAGGTTTGATTCAAAATTGTTTTTAACTAAAATTTGAACTCGATTCTTCCAAATGACTTATCATTACTTCAAATATATTTCTCCATATTTAATAATAATAATAATAATTTATTATTATTATTTCCACCATACTCATTGCTTCTGCCACGTTACTTTAGTTAGATCTCTTATGTCATATCTCTCTCTCTTAAGTTGCTACCTATAAATACTAAGCCTTTCCCTTGGTTGGTTCAATTCAACTTCTACTACTCATCAAACACAAAGTGCAATAAGCTTCATTTCACTGGGTGAGAAGCTCCTTGTTGGAGAAGCAGGGCACGTGCAAATCCTCTTCTGATTCATTCTCTCATAATGCATATCAAACTCTTTTGCACGTGCTCCCCTTCTCCAACTAGGCATCCTCACCCTTCCCTCTAATCTCACTTAATTACTCTTCATCAGGTAATTTAATTGCCATGCTTCTTCATTCTTTGTAATAATTCTACTTTAACATATATTATGATTATGAAAGAATTTCCATTCTATAATATGATTGTGACTATACTGCCTTATTATATGAACAATATAATTTCATTACATAATTGAAATAAAAAAATAACCATGCTGAATTTTTCTTTTACTTTTTTTGAACTGTGTGGATGTATATAATATAATGTAATTATACTATATGAACACATTATTCTCTTTAGTTTTTACTGCTGAAGAAAGTGCTTCTAGTTTTGAAATTGAAGCAAAGGAAAGGACATTATTGTACATTGCACTTTCTGAATCTGATGAGGAGATTTTGGAGACTTCCACTGAAGTTAAGTGTGAATTGTAATGTAAAAAGTGAGTGAGACACAAACAAGAAAAACAGACAACATTCTTTGGAGTGTGAAACAGGAATGTTTGTTGTATTGTAATCTAAAATGATCAAACATGTTACGGACTTAGTACCATGGTTTTGGTTGTCCAAATGCTCCCTATATATTCCTTGTCACGTGAAATTCGATCATCTATGATATATAAACAAATTGTACCATGTACTATACTATTTTATTCTCTCTTCTATTAGCTGTTTATTTTACTTATTTTGTTATTAAAAACATTAATTGTTCAAAATTACAATGCAAACTGAATTCAATTCAAGTTATTTAACTTCTCTGGCAATTTTTTTTAAGTAACAAATTTATTTATTATATGGTTAAGACAATAAGACCAAAAAAAATGAAAATTGCCAACTATAAAGTATTTGCTGCAAATTTATCACAGAAAAGTTGAGAAAGTGATGGGGGTACGTAATTTTGTTACATATTACTTAAATGTCTAATAACACATTCTCAAAACAGTTATTAGAATCAAAGAATTAGAAATTGCTTACACAACAATTTTGGATAAGTTCTGTAAATTATTTTTTTCAGAGAGATAAAAAACACTATCAATTTTAACAAATTAAGTGTGCAACCAAAAGTTACAACTAACTTCACATTCACTCCTAACTTTCTTTCACCGTGTTACCAAATTATACCCTTAGTAAATGTTTAACTCGTCCGGTAAGAAAAAAGTAAGTTAAATTTTATAATATAAAGAAAATTATAGTATGATTTTATAATGTTAAGAAAAAATAATATAACATTATGCATATTTATAATATTCTGTAATAAATAAATAAAATCACACATGGGACGAGGTGAAAACTCAAATATGGTTTTAACCCGATGTATATAAAATCTAACCATACACTATATCATTGTTTTACTCTGGAACATGGTCAAACACAAATCTGAATTACTTAAATTAAATTGGTTCATTAATTTTTTTTTTTTACACAAAATTGGTTGATTGAATTGTTGAGAAGTCCTAACTTAACTGATAAATACCGAAATTGCAAGGTCGGACGTCAAGATTCGGTTTTGAACCGGGACCTCACAATTGTGTATGAGTTTAATTTTAGTGGTTTACCACTTCATCTAAAAAAAAATAAAATTGGGTCATTGAATTAGATTGAGCTGTATATCCCTGTGGTGATCCTTAATGGAATAATATATAAAAATCAAAACGCCTTTTTTAATTTGTTTAAAAAACATGATATGAAGAAAGGTTAATTCAATCAATTGTCCCTCCCTGCAGTTCAATCACATTTTTAATTAAGTCCCTATAGCTTCAAACCTTTTTAATTAATCCTTCTATATTAACTCCGTTAGCTCTTATTTATTTCCCAATTTTTAGTTAAATCGGTTTCAAAATTTTGGATAGCAAGAACAAAATTAAGTCATAATTAAGTCATCTTGTAGTTCGTGTGAGAGTGTATCCATTGAAGGTGGCAACATAAAAATGGCCACATGTATTGCGGGTTCTTCAAGTTTTGTGTAGTGGTGCAAGGAAAAAATAAACCATGCCCAAATGAAGAAGGGGGGATGAACGAGCCTTCTATTTTTTGGTATTTACCCTTTAGTTCCTAGAAAAAAATGGTCATAGTAATTAGAAGTTTGACTCAAAGGTAAATAAAGTTCAGTCAAAAATTGTTACTAACGGGAATAGAATCTATTCAGGTTCTTTCGAACTATTTATCTTAAGGAGAGTTCATTAATCATTTGAGTTCAATCACTTGGTTTCAACTAGTCTTCTATAGGTTTCCACGTCTATAAATAGATGACTAATGTCTTGGAGAAGCCGAACTATGGGATCAAGAGGTGTGGAGGCCGATTTGGTACTAGTAAGTTTAGAATTTGAGTAATTTAAGGAAATATCTTAAAAAAAATGGGTTACTTCAAAGACTATAAAGAAATTGAACTGCCCTAGGTTTTTTATTAAGGGTGTGTTTGGATTGAGGGTTTAGGAGGGGAAGAGAGGGGATGACTCGCTTTCATTTTTTAAATTATAACCAATGTAAAATGTTTTTTTAAAATAAATTAAGTGTTTTTGAAGTATTATATGATCATTTATCATGTTGTTAATTCAATTTTCAAAAAATCATTTTATAATGTCCGTAATTTAAAAAAGAAAAGTAAATCTTCTCCTTCCTTCTTCTCCTAAACCCTCCATCCAAACACACCCTAAAGGTTTTAGAAGAGCTGTCTTAATTGATCAAAGGTGGTGAGGGATGTTCTAACCTATAGTATATCACCCACTTGATGACATGATTGAGTAAAGTTGTGAAGGACTCATTAGTGGATTTGATGAAGAGGGTGTGATTGACTTGCTTTTTTTTAAAGTGTGACTTGACAAGCTTGCAAACTTGGCAATCTTTGGGAGGAGCAACACCTTGAGAGACCTTTATATAAAGGAGATCCTGTGTGAAACTTTATTGTTGATATATAATTGATGAATATGTTAACCTTGTATAGAAGCTAAAGTTGGGTGCATTATAATCGTGCATATCTTAGCAACATTGAAGAGGAAGTCACAAAATAATCCAACCCCAGTTTGATTAAATCCACGAGCCGTAAGTTTAAAAACTAAGCATATAACATTCTCATCTCACTGTTGTGTTAGCATGTTGAAAATGTGTCATGTCAATGGATTTAAGTGACAATATGGTCACTAGCAATATTAGTGATCCATTAGATTTTCTTTTTTTGACAATATGCTCAAGCACCAGGGCAATCAAGAGGTGCGCAAGGTTCAGGTGGCAGCGATGTGGGGTGGAAAAAACCTCTTATGGGGTGGGTACAAATGTAGTGTTGATGTATTATTTTCCATTATTCATAAGAAAGTTGGAATAAATATTTGCATTTCAGATGAAAATGGTCGTTTTTTGCTTGTTAAAATGGAATGCTTTATTAAAAATTTAAGACTCGGTCATAGATTAATAGATACAAATTATAGCATATCATCAATAATAAAGAAGAAAGAAGAAATTGTGTAACTTTGAATTAAGGTTGATGAAGGATAACGGCCGACAACGCCGACAACTATGAGAGGGATAACTACTCTCATTACGTCTAGCTTTAGGTTTTCACAATGCTGTTCATAATAGTTTAACCGTCTGATGGGACCTCTCATTGTGCTTAACTAAATGGTCCAACCCATCACAGTCCATTTAGAAAGAATAGTCCAATCACACATATTTATCACTAATTAGTGCTTAACACAATAGACCATAATTTATATTATAACATTAACTTATAATAATTGATTATTGTCAATCCATAATTGATTACTTAAATAATTAATCCAACATGCTTTTCATCAATCTTGAATGTAGACACATGTGAAGCTTTTGGTCTTGTGATAGGTCTTCAATAAATTCGAGATTTACATCTAACCAACATGGATTTTGAACTAAACTTTAAGAAGAAAGTGCTGACAAAACTTCCCATTAGACGAGATGACAATTCATGTTACCACACTATTATCAAATATTGTCAAGGGATTTACAATTCGTTTTTTGAGTTGTTCATGTGTTAGCAAAGACGACCACAACTTTAACTAATCATTAGAGAATCGGGACAGACTTCAAAACTCAAATATCATTTATAAATGTACTTACAAATCATTCATTAGAAAAATCTTCAACGAGAATTGAATCCATGACTTTTTAAATGAGTCAACTCCTTACTAGTTAAGTCAACTTTCTTTAAAAGTATTTGTATTTTTATTATTACTATTACTATGACAAGTTTTGAAGTAAAAAAAAAACTAATTTAATAAGTTTTTTAGGGGTAATTTAGAAAATAATTAGCATCAATAAATTGTTAATTAAAAATTTTTAAAACATGAAACGAAATTAAGCAAGCAGGCCCCAATCCCATTTCTTCTTGGAGCAGTTGCCAACTCTGAGTTTGGAGGGAACACTCTTTTCAACAATCCCATTTCTCTCTTTCTTCTCCACAAACAAAAATAGCTTAATTTCTCAATACACAACAATGTTACACGAGCTTCTCTTAGCTTTACTCGGTTACACCGGCGACTTAATCATCGACCGGAGAGACAACAATCTCTCCGCCAACACTCCCATTTCCGACGAATGCACTTTCAAACTCGCCCCCGACATTTCCTTTATCGATCCAAGCGACAGGTTCGTTCGTTCGTTTGTTCTCATTCCCAAATTTCACTTTTTTTTATTCCTTTTCTAAAACCCCAGAATCGATTTTTGACTCTTTTTTTTAATAATTTTTTTGTGGGAATGTTTAAATTTGCAAATTTTAAGTGAATTGTGTTGGTTTCTTTAATATATTTTTTGTGGGCATGTGTAAAGTTACAATTTTTAAGTGAATTGTGTTTTCGTAATATTTTTGTGGGCATGTTGAAGGTTGAGATTTTGAAGTGAATTGTGTTGATTGCAGGGAACTTATTGAGAGGATAATCACGTTAGGATTTTATTATAGAGAGTTGGAACGATTTTCGGCCAAGTCTAGGAATTTAAACTGGATAAGGTCTGAAAATGTTAACCCTTTGGAGAATAAGGAGAAGCCTAGTGTTTATCGTAGGGCTCTTGCTAATGGCATTGTTGAGATACTTGCAGTTTATTCGTCTTCGATTTTGCATATTGAACAGTTGTTGTTGTCTGAAACAATGCCCATTTTGGCAACAGTTACTCAAGGGCTTAATAAGGTCAATTTCTACCTTCCCCTTCTTTTTTATGTTTAGTTGTATACATTGACTTTGTTTTTACGTGTTTTTCTGTGTGTGCAGTTTTTTAGCCTTTTGCCACCTTTGTATGAGCTCATTCTAGAGATTGAGCGTGGTGATATTCGTGGTGGTCAGCTTCTTAATCTTCTACATAAAAAATGTCATTGTGGAGTTCCTGAATTGCAAACTTGTATACAGAGGTATGCGTTTTTCTTTTCTTTTTCCATGCATTATATCATTGGTTTAGAAACAACAACATTAGAGAGAGTTGGTAGCACCTATTGTAGAAAAGATGATGAGAACTTGGTTTAGGTGGTTTGAACATGTAGAGAGAAGACCTTTAAATTATGTAGTAAGGAGAGTCCGTCGAATGGAGACCGGGGGCAGAGAAAGACTTGGACAAACTATTAAGAAATATATAAGAGATTAATGAGCTGGATAGAGATATGAAGATATGATACATGATAGAATATTATGGCGTCGTTTGATCAATGTAGCTGTCCATATTTAGTGGACTAGGCTTGGTTATTGTTGTTGTTGTATATTATTAGTGTTGTTAAGATGCTTGTTATGTCATTTCAAAGTCTGTGATCTTTGTGTAACCAAGCAATTGGGCTCAAGTGGCTAATGAGCTCCACCAAAGAACGTATTGTTTATGAGAACCTGGGTTCGATTTCTAGGTGGAACAATTCTTGGCCAAACTTTACTTACCTCCTGACCAAACTCTGGATTACCAGGGGAACCATCCCTTGGGAACCTGAGGGTTAACACACAAAAAAAGTGTGTGATCTATGTTCATTTTTTTATTTAAAATTAGAGTGTTATGAATTTTATAATGTTATTGTCAATAGCTTCTATACAGTCTTTAATGTAGAAAAAGAATTATAGGTGTGAAGAATGGAAATTTTGAAAAATATCACATCACATTGGGTTCGGTTGTGGGTTAATGACAAATTTCTTTTCGGAACCTTTTTGTTTATTATGGCTCTATTGGTCTCTAGAATGCTTAGACCTTTGTATTGATCCTCAGGTCATACTCCTTGCTAATTGTTGTTTTCTTTTTTGGGTTATTAATTATTATTGTCCAAAGCTTAGGCTTCTTTGGCATGGGCATCAGGTCATGTATAATCAGCTTGCATCATGGATGGTTTATGGGATTCTTGAAGACCGGCATGGGGAGTTTTTTATAAGCAGGTAACTCAATTTCAATATTAGTTTCTAGTTGGCTTGCTGTTGATATGCATATGTGCATGACTTTCTTTGTATCTGTGTCTTGTAGTGTATCTCATGTCACAATTATAGAGGTGCATTGATTAAAGGGTGTTCTATAACTTGTATTGCAAATATGGTCAGTTGGTGATTTTAATTAGAAATACTTTTCCATTTATTATCCGTGAGTTAAAAAATTTGTGAATGCCTTTATAAAAACAATTCTATAATTGATTAACCATGCTACTGAATCGGATATAAAGAAGGGAAATGCTAACAAGTGCCCCAATGGCACTTGTTAAAAAGTTTAAAGTGGAATTTTTATCTTGGAAATTGTGCATTCAACCCATTGAAACAACAAAAAGGAACTTTTTCTACATAAAATTTATCGATCATTTCCATTTTTGAATCCTTAACAAGTGCCCTTAGCATAACCCAAGAATTATTATTGGTATTGGTATCATCAGCTACAATCACAAATTATCAAAATGAATTTACCCCGAATATAATTTTTAATAATTTATGTTCATTGCCCCTAACAATGATTTGCCAGTGAATAAAAAATGATTATTTTTTTTATGTGTTGTATCGTACATTTAAGGGGAAATTCTAGTATCAAAAGGTTGAAAAGAAGAAATGTAGGTGAAGAAGACAAATAAAAGTATGCAAATTTTCAGATAAATCTAATTAGTCTTTATGACCCCATCTTCTCCCCCCTAAAAATAGAAAAAGCTAAGTGCGTAAAACATGACATATGTTCACGAAAACTAATTTATCTTGGTATTAGTTTATCCTCTTCACTTCTTTTAAACTTTGTGGTTGTTTGGTAGCATTGATTATATCTGGTTTCTTTGGTTCTTAAGTCTGATATTTGCAATTATGTACTTGACGTCATGACCCAATTCTTTATTTTTCAGGCAAGAAGGTAGAGACGTAGAAAATAGCTCATCTCATCAAGAAATCTCTGAAAAGTTGTCACGCTTGTCAACTGCTGATGCATCTTTAAGTGACTGGCACATGGGCTTTCATATTTCTTTGGTAATTCCTTTAACTATCAGCAAATTATTAACTAGTCACATGGAGCTCATTTCCTTTATGATGAAAAATGTTTGTAGCTCATTTGTCTTTAATGGAAGTCCATGTCCTTTTCTTTAATTTTTTCCATTTTAATATCTGGAGTTCTTATTGTCCTTCATTTTAAAATGACATATTACAAGCTGCGACTAATTCTATTTTGCAGGATATGTTGCCAGAATATATACCTATGCGTGTTGCAGAATCAATTCTTTTTGCCGGTAAAGCTGTCAGGGTTCTGCGGAATCCAAGTCCTTCCTTCCTGTCCCAGGATGATGTGTATCCCCAAGAACCTAAACGATTTCCAAAAATACATGGATTTGAAGGGCGTTTTAATTTTCAAAGAGAGCCTATAATCAATACCGGAATGAGAGTAGAAGATTTGCTTCCGCAATCTGAGGCAGATAAGATTGAAAATATGCTTCTGGACCTAAAGGTTTCGTGTCCTTCCTATTTACCATATCATATCGGTGCTGACTCATGAATTCTGTGTTACGATTCAGCTTTTTTGACCTTAACATTTCTGATTAGTCTTAAATGTGATTGTTGTTAACTTCCTACAGGAGTCATCTGAATTTCATAAAAGATCATTTGAATGTGCTCTGGACTCTATTCAGGCTATTGCGGCCAGTCATCTCTGGCAGGTTCTTCAGATGAATATTTGGTTCATACGTTAATTATTTTTGGCGCATTTATGTTCAGAGCCTTGAACTTCTATTCCATTCTTGTCTGCAGCTTGTGGTTGTGCGCGCTGACTTGAATGGCCATCTGAAGGCTTTGAAAGACTATTTTCTTTTGGCAAAAGGAGACTTTTTCCAGGTAAAGCATGAACTATGATCTATACTAAAGTTTTGACTAGCATATGCATTATTGCATTATGTTTTAGTTGTTGTGGTTTACTTATTATTTCCGTAGTAGTTTACGTAATTTGTAATAAGGTAAGGTAGGCATGTGTTTCCCGTTTCATCTCTGACATCTACTTTATACTTTATTTTGGAATTATCTCACATGGAGCGAATTGTAAAGAGTATTATCTAGAATCGTAAATTGACTTGAATTTCTGAACTAATAAGTAATTCAATTACTTCTACTAGATAGGATACTTTGCAAATTAGTTTAAACTTTGAACTAGAACAACAACATTGGGTAGTTCTTCTTCCTCTATATTCTGTCCCTTAAATATGCATCAATTATTCACCGGGGTTCAGACTTGAGTCTTCATTAAGCTATACTGACATCTTTGATTTACTTATGGTTTTTTGTAGTGTTTCCTTGAGGAAAGTAGACAGTTGATGCGGTTGCCACCTCGCCAGTCTACTGCTGAAGCTGATCTTATGGTTCCATTTCAGCTGGTTTGTTTAACTTGTGATTTTTTGGCTTAATGCCATTCACATATCAGTTACATAAGCATGTTATTTTAGATGCATCAAAAACGGTTAATGCAATATTTCTGCAATACAGGCTTCACTAAAAACCATCGGTGAAGAAGACAAATATTTCTCTAAAGTGTCGTTGCGGTTAGAATCCATATTCATTATTGTTCTTCATATTGAGCTGCAATACAAACTCCCACTTGTGGTAGCTTCATATTGAGCTGTTGTGAATTATATGCCCTAAAATGTCCTTTTCATCTTCCAGGATGCCATCTTATGGAATCACAGTTAAACCTTCCCTATTAGATGTACCAAAGGCAACCTCTGCTGCTGCAGATGGTATCTCTGGTGCTTCAATTTCAAATGCATCTTCAGAAATGTCAGTTGATGGTTGGGATGGTATTGCTCTTGAGTATTCCATTGAATGGCCTTTGCATTTGTTCTTTACTCAAGAAGTTCTCTCGAAGTAAGACACTACTGCTATTATCCTGCTGTCAAGGGGATGTCTTCTGGAAGCATTACTTTACGTTTATTATGAACAAATCTTGATCATGAGATCTTAGCTAACATAACCGGTTAAGATTTAGAGAACTCTTAAAAGTAACATGACTTTGTGTTTCAATCAGACCATTTATGCAGCATACCATAATTAAGATTTGCCTCATCACTCTTGTGATAAAACAATTTTCTGGCATACATGTTAATAAACTCATAATATAGTTACTACTTACAAGGTCAGTAGCTGTACTTCACTATTAACACTATTAATACTTTCAACAGGTACCTTAAAGTATTCCAATACTTACTGCGGCTCAAACGAACACAAATGGAGTTGGAGAAGTTATGGGCATCTGTAATGCATCAATATCACAGTATTTTTGCCAAAAATAAAAAAAGTGACCAAGACAAGAGCCCAATCACACAGCAGAGAGATCAAAGATTTCGATCAATGTGGCGTGTTAGAGAACATATGGCGTTCTTAATCAGAAATCTCCAATTTTATATTCAGGTTGTTAGTCATTTCTTGTGCCATATATGTTTGAATTATTGTAATACCACTGCAAATATTGTTTGAGCTTTGATTTGTTAGATTGAGAGGTTGCACTATCATTAGAATAGACTTGCATGGGTTGGTTCATGGAGTATCTCCCCATTCCTCCCTTGCCCGGACCCTGGTCTCCATAGTGTCATGGGATATTTCTTTGTCTTGTCCCTGTTTCTTGATTCCCCATAGCAGGGTGCCCAAAAATTGCCATAGCACTAACACAGAATCTAGAAGCCACATCCAAACGTAACAATATCTTGGTCCACCGTTTCATCTACAAAATCATAATCTGAGGCTTCCATGAGCAGAAAACCTAATCTCTTTCGATCAATATCATTATCTTTTGCCCAATTCCCAAACCCTTTCGATCAAAGGCTTTTCTGTTATTGATATTGTCTGGTTAATTTAAATACAAACGTTTATACTTATTTAGATGGATATTTCAGTTTGTGTTGAATTAGGCAAAAGAAGCACTTAATGGTATCTTACTGACAATTCTTTGGCATGTGTGGTATCTTTTTGTGATGAGTGTATCACATTCAAAATTTTATGCTCTTTACAGGTGGACGTGATAGAGTCTCAGTGGAATATTCTGCAATCTCATATTCAAGATTCACATGACTTTACAGAACTCGTGGGGTTTCATCAAGAGTAATAATTTCTCTATTGCTTGTTTTTGATTCACCTTTTTACAATGACATAAATACTGCATTGTTTGATAAACTATTTCACTTTCACAAGCATAAATTGATTACTAGTGCAACCATGTATTAATCCAAATTAAATATAGCTTCTTGGTGGCTATCAAATCAGTGGCAAACTTCTATCCTATTGCTCTCACCTGACAAGACTAAGGATCATATTCTAACATTTATAGTTGTCTGCTACCGACTTTGTTACAATTTGCTAAAAAAACATCTCTTTAATAAATTCAACAAGTTTAACGAGGAGAAATGGGAACTGAGTTTACACGCACTTGATGCTCTCTGAAAACATTTCCCAGGTGCCAGAGTGTTTCAACTGTTATAGCTACATGTATTGTGAGCTTGTTAAGATGGTTTACTTGTATTCCTTTTGGTGATCGCTTTACCAAATTATTACTAATTACAGCATCCTTTTTATTTCTTTACATGATTTTAATGTCTCCTACAGGTATCTGTCAGCCTTAATTTCACAAACTTTCTTGGACATCGGTTCTGTTTCAAGGATACTGGATGGCATCATGAAGCTTTGTCTGCAATTTTGCTGGAATATTGAGAACCAAGATAACTTCTCAAATACTTCTGAATTGGAACATATAGCTGAGGTGATGATGCATCTGGTTTTACCAAAATAATAATGTTTAGAAATAAGCATCTCACTGAAAGAGATTATTTTCCTCATAAATAATTGATAAAATACATTGTCAATTTTTTTCCTTCTTTGTTGCCCTTGACTGAACCTTTTTTCAAATTTCCAGTTACATTTTTGTATTTTAGAATCAGATCTCTCTCCCTTAAACCTATCTTTTTGTGTGTTTATTCATCATTTTCATGTTTCTTTTTTTAACTTAAACATCAATAGGAATTCAACAAGAAATCAAATTCCTTGTACACTATACTGCGAAGCAGCCGGCTTGCAGGAAGTCAGCGGACTCCATTTTTGAGACGCTTTCTTTTGCGGTTAAATCTGAATTCCTTCTTTGAGGTAAAGCAATCCGACATATTCTCAGTTTTATGATTCAAATCCCTGTGTCTTAGTGTCTGTTCTTTTTGTTTCTTTACAGTCAACTGCAAAGGAGGTTATGAATGTTGTCAGGCCACGTCCTACATTTCCTGGTTTAAATCAACCGTAGTGTATTTCATTCCACCACAAGTTCAAAGTTTCTCACTTGTTGGGGTATTATTTGGCACGGGGCCTTCGGTCGAGTAAATTTTCCCTCACCATCATCTTGTTTGGAGGGAGAGTTTCGGTGCTGACAATCAAGTTGCTACCTATTTGCCGTCGTCATTGGACCATCCTGAAACTATCTTGAGTGTAGCTACATATTCCATATGCTTTTTTGAGAATGTGGTTGTTGATCCAGTTGATTTTGATTGATTTTATTTTAACACTGGACAGTTTGTAAGGTGTTATGCTTGTGCTTTTTAGGTGGTTGGTGCTGTGTTTCTCACTTTGTTCCCGGTTATTGATATATATGAGCAGTGAGTGATTGGTGTGTATAGTGTAATTGGTTTTTAATGTTATGATTTATGATACTTATAAACGTTCTAAGAGGAAATATGCCTTTTGAATGTCAGCCTACACATTCCATATGCTATTTTGAGAATGTGATTGTCGCACCTGCTTGATGTGCAATGTGCTCGAGCGTTGTAAATCTTGGAATACGGAGTTTGATTCCTTTTTATAAAAATAGTTTGGTATGAGTTACTTATATTTGTACAAGTATGAGACTTTTTTTTTTGTTTATAGAGGAAGTGACTAACACCCACACACAATTACTAGGTCCTAGACTTGAACTCAGGTCAAGGTATTCAACTTGCAATGTGAAAAATTATCAAATTAAAGATTTAGATTTGACCAGAGTTATTATTTTCTAAAATGGGATGTGAATCTCAATCTAATTCATTGTATACTTAATCTATTTGTTGTAAATTACATTGAATTAAACTAGTTCATTGAACATCTCCAATTCCATCTACCCACCTCAACAAAAAAAAAATTGGAGAATGGAAATGAAGCAGTTAGCAGTGTATTTAGACCAAACACTAATTTGAAAAACTATCGGAAGAAGGAAAAAAAAATGGTAGGTGAAAATGTTTGTTGATAATCTCCATCCAAAATCCTAAACAATTAGACACCCACATTGAGTCAACATAAAGACAACAACAACATTACAATTAAAAATACAAAAAAACCCTGAAAAAAGTGATGATTACACCACAACAAAACAATCCAAACCACACACATTGAAAAAGACAGTTTTTTTGACAATTAACAACCTTATTTTCACTATCAAAGTTTCAAACATCCCAAAACACCAAAACCAGTGGTGGTAGTAGGTAACAGATAACACAGCATCCTCAAACCAAACAAAATGGAACCCAACAGCCAAACACCACCAGAGAAAGAGAATCTCAACCTCACACCCTCACCGGAGCCACCACTTCCACCACCGTCACTAGCTTCTCTCTCCCTTTCTCTCTCCTCTCTCCTCCCTTTATTCCAACCCAAAATCCCATCTTTACTCTCACCACCACCACCCAATAAGCTTAAAGTCCCAACCCAAGCTTCATCACTCACTCATCTTTCACTTTCCACCAAAACCCATTCTTCACCTTCCAACAAAACCTTCAAAAAATCTTCTTTTTCAGCAAACCCTCTCAAATCACCACTCTCTTTAATCCCTCACCGTCCTAATGACCCTTCTTCCGCCGCTGCTCTTCGGAGAACCGCCATTGTTTGGTTCCGTAATGATCTTCGTGTTCATGATAATGAAGCTTTGAACTCTGCTAATAATGAGTCGATTTCTGTTTTACCTGTTTATTGTTTTGATCCTGCTGATTATGGGAAATCTTCATCTGGGTTTGATAAAACAGGTCCTTATCGTGCTAGTTTTTTGATTGAATCCGTTTCGGATCTTAGGAAGAATCTTAAGGCAAGAGGGTCGGATCTTGTGGTCAGAGTTGGGAAGCCGGAGACGGTTTTGGTTGAATTGTCGAAGGAAATTGGGGCGGATGCGGTGTATTGTCATAGAGAGGTTTCTCATGATGAGGTGAAGATGGAGGAGAAGATTGAGGGGAAGATGAAGGAGGAGAATGTGGAGGTGAAGTATTTTTGGGGAAGTACTTTGTATCATGTGGAGGATTTGCCTTTTGGTTTGGAGGATATGCCTTCAAATTATGGTGGTTTTAGGGATAGAGTTCAGAAATTGGAGATAAGGAAAACTATTGAGGCTTTGGATCAACTTAAGGGTCTTCCTTCTCGTGGTGATGTTCAGCTTGGTGATATTCCTACTTTGATGGACCTTGGTCTTAATCCATCTGCCACAATGTCACAGGTGTTTTTCTTTTTTGTTTAATGATTTCATGTTCAATTTTGTTGTTTGTTTTATGCTGCATTGGCTCATTCTTAGATGGTATAGTTGTAATCGTAATGTGTTCCATGGTTCTTTTTGCTTTGCATTGACACATCGACGGCAGTAATAATTTGAGAAAATAATTAATTGAATATAGTTACATGTACTAACACGTGTCGGGACACTGGACATACCTTTTATGAGAAGTGTTGGTTGTAAAGAGCTTTTAGCGACGTCTATTAGTTAATACTTATAACTTAATACTAATCTTATCTTTGATTAGATTGTATATTGGCTTAGAAACGATCGAGTGTTATGGAATTCAGTTTTAATGGAGGGAGGCATGAAATAGTTTAATTTTGTATCTTCAGAAAGTTTTAACTTTTAGATGCTGTAAAAAGCTTTCTTTTCACAATGGCTGATATATTGGGCTACCTATTAGCTTGATTGAGTAATGAGAGATGATATTAGTATACTACCTTGAGGTTTGAATCTGTTGATGAAAAGTAGGATAACATTATTTAGTAATAAGTACTTGATAGATATCTGTGTATGGGACATTACGTCCTGCTTGTTTCTGCTGCATGCTATTACTATCTTAGTTTTGTTACCTAAGTTCCATTTTTCAAGCATTGCTGGAATTATTGTCATCAACAATGAATCTATATTGGTTGTAACCTCGTGCAGGATGGGAAGCCAGTGCATAATTCTTCCATGACAGGAGGGGAGACTGAAGCACTACAGAGGCTTAAAAGATTTGCGGCTGAGTGTGAAGCTCAACCAAACAAGGGGTTTAAGGATGGGGCACAAGATAGTATATATGGTGCCAACTTTTCATGTAAAATTTCTCCATGGTTGGCAATGGGATGCCTCTCCCCCCGCGCAATGTTTGATGAGCTGAAGAAAACTGCCAGCAGGTGCGCTCCCAGATGTTTTTCTGTTTAATAATATTATGCATTTTTGCCATGAATACTCACTGATGAATTATATAAATGATAGTGCTGTTTCCGCTTCATCAAGCAAAAATGATGGTGGCTCATCCAAAACTGGAACTAATTGGTTGATGTTTGAGTTGCTATGGAGGGACTTCTTTAGGTAATGTTCTGGTCTTCTTTCTTTCAAACTTAAGTGTTGTGTTTTCTTTTTCTTTTTCCAATATATATGGAGAAAACTAGTGCACTTGTAGAAGATTGTTTTCCTAATTAGAAAATTAGGACTCTGTGACGAAAATAGTTCTTATATCATAGTAGTGTACGATGGGCTGTGTTGCATCATACTTTTGGTTTAAGTCTAGACCATACTTATTCATTAAATTAGGCCATAACTTTTTTAAATGTATTTATCTAAAAAGATCAGACTTTATACCGTTCGGATATTCTCTTAGGCCAAACAAACCAGTCAGTTCATGTAAATATGAATTATATAATGATATTTAATTGTTACGATCGTTATTACATCAGACTTTTATCATAATTTGTTTAATCTATATACTACTTATAGAGTTTAATCAGTTAATTTATTTAACAATAGCCACATGACCGATTTAAAGACATTATCACAAAATAGGTTTTCAGGCAGGTCAGGTCTTAGAAAAAGGCCTATACCATATAAGCAAGCTAGACCCATGCCCTAAGTTTGGGACATGAGCCCGATTCAAGTCTTGGACAACTGTTTCTAGTTGAGTCTTGTGTGAGATTGGCATTGCTTAGCTGAGCCTGGCATCAGTTAGTTTTTGATTATTTGATTAGTTTTCGCTTGTAACTAGCAGTACCAGTTTGATACAGTTCAGCATGTTAGTAACCAATTGTAAGTACAGAACTCATTATACAAGTAACACAGAAATGACAAAATTATCAATCGAGTTTCCTTTTCATTTCTCTTATAGCAATTCTATTTCAACCTCTACATTCTGGCCACCATCTGTGCATTTTCCGGCCAAACTTTCTGGTTTTTTGAGTTTTCACTGTATGACAGGTCTCTATACTCTTTCGTTTCCTTTTTTTGGGTCTGTAGACAGAGTCCTTTTCTACTATTGCAAGTCCTTTTCTACTTTTTGGGTTCTCAAATTATTCTGTTTGTTCTTTTTCTTTTTTTGTCTCCCACCCAGTCGAATTTTGTTCTATCATTTTTTTTTGTCCTTTGATTTTGTCTCCCAGTTGTGTCTTCTGTTTATATCATTAGCAATAAATTTCTCTAATTTCAAGCATTTGTAATTTTTTTAGTATCTTAATATGTAGTATATATTATTTAATCTATATCTAAAATTTCAGTATATGGTGTTTTTACTTTTTCGAATCGACATATCCAAGGTTGATAACTTTGGTTTTTATGGAACTTATTTCCAAGAAGGGTATGTGGCTATTTTCTTTTCGTAGTGCAAAAGATTTATTTTTCGATATAAAAAGGCGCAAGATTGCTCTGTTTTTAAGAAGACAATTTGTGGAATACACAGGAAATTTTATCTCTATTTTTTTGTATACCATATTTTCTCTATACCTTGACATAGGGTAAATACATTTTAAGAAATAATATTATGATACGGTAAAATGGGGAAATATGAATGGACTTGTGTGCGAAATCTAGTTATACTGTCGGCATTTGATTATTAAACATCAGAATAACATTTGACAAATTTCTCTTCCTTCTTATTGTTATGGATTTAGTTCTAGGAGAAATTGATCTGGTCGACATTTTTCAGTGAAAGGGTGCATTTTAGAGTGAACAGAGTTATAAACCTAATCAAATCTAGTAAATGCATTTTGACTTGTGCATATATAATTTTTCAACATATTCAATTCCAATAATTTTTATCACTCAACACCTTACTTAATTGTGTGATTGGTGTTATCTGATTGATTGTCCAGGTTTATTACCAAAAAGTATAGTTCTACTAAGAAACAACTGGAAGCTGCTCCAGCCACTGCCTGTACGGGCGCGCTTGCTTAAGCTACAAGTTTCTTATGGAGAAAGAGTTTGTTTCATGATGTTGATTACACTTCCCCTTCACAAGTTCTGTTGTATGTAACTAGCAATCACATTGTATCAAATATGGAAGCTTTTTTACATTATTTTTTGGATGGCAAGTGTTATTCTTCTTCTTGCCTTAAAAAAAGTGTTGTTCTTAAAATAACAATTCGACTGCATGACCGTCTTTTCTAACTAGATCTACGGGTCCAGAATTTATGGCTCTTCCCCCAATAACACGATACTTTGGGAGAGAAATTTGAAAAATGGATGAGGTTACTATAGTATCTATATATATATTTTAATAATGTTATGATGAGTTCTCAAATGTTTATTTAAGTTGTGAAGAATAAAGGAGGTCATCGGGTAAGAATTTGTTCATCTTACTATGTTATGGCCTAATTAATGCTCCATAATCAAACGTGAAGCTTCTTTCAAGTATAACAAATCCTTCACTCATCTCTTATTGAAGTGATGTTTCTGTCCCTTATTGAATGAATACACTTTGCTGTGATCTAATCTATACCTGCTAGACTTCATCCAGTTTCCAAGGATTAACGTGTAATTGCTCAAATCTCAAAGGGTATACCTGCTAGGATTCAAAACTCAAACTCAAATAAATCGGAAGATGGTAATCCAAGAGAAAAATGTGAGAACGAGTAAAGAAGAGTTGGTGTGTGTATTAAAATGGTGGCCAAAGGCATTGACTCAGTTAAAATCAACTATAAGTGGATAATAAAATACCTAGCAGGACAGAGTCCCTAAAAAACTATTGGAGGATAAGCTTTCACAAAAATGACTGGCTAACAAAATTCCAGATAGGATAAGACCCATAAAGTTTTTTTTTTTATAGGCATTCTAGAAATTAAATTATATTCTGAAATATTTTACAAAACATATGAACAAAGGATTTGCATCCAACAAAAATAATAGCTCCAATTTGAAGCGTGAGAGGGCCTTTCCTCTTACTAGCTTATATAGGGGTCACCAAACGATGTAGACTAAATTTTTTGAAATATGACTCAATACTAATGTGCGTTGCGAAAATGACAAATTGGATAGAGTATAGGACACAATATTTTGGCTGTAATTACCCTCTATATACGTTCCCCATTTTATGACCATGATTATGATTTATGAACAATAAGGAATATTGAACTTGCATAAATGTTTGTCAAGTTTATATAACCAGCAAGCAGCAATGAAATCAAGACTGAACTCGCCTCAAAGCCAGCCATAAACAATAGTTTCCAAAGTTCCTCTCTAGGGAGAAGCTTTAATACAAAATTGTTTGTGTATTAAACAAGGAAAACTCCAACAAAAAATATACAAGTACGTAATACAATAGGTATGCCAATACATGAGGGAATAAGGAAGAGTGATGACATCTCGAGAGGGCACCCAGGAACCATATACTATACATAATACAACAATGGATAAGGGTCTGTGTAATACAAATTAAGGGACTAAAATCTTTCTCAAATACAAATCTAAATGAATCCGGAAACCTTAAGAGAAGATAGTACAACAAAAATAATCCACAGCAGCATGAAAAACGCACAGGTAACCCATGCCCAAAGTCTTGGTCCTCCAAGCTCTGCACCAAAAACTATACGCCTAACAATCAAAACTGTGATACATCCAACGGATGTGGCGAAGAAAACAATCAATGAAAAGCTAAGTCCCCCTGCATTTTGGATTCGGAGAGGTTCTCTATATGCTATAAAGTTGTACAAAGTATCTATAAGCCATGGAACACCAATGCCGACATATATGTTCACCGAATTGCTGCAAAAATAATAAATAATTAAGTTAATTTGCGCTCATCCTTTCTATAAAGCTTCCTCATAGAACAAGGATTTGACAGGCCAATAAAATAACTTACATATAGAACTCGGATGGGTATTAAATGAAAGGGCCAAAGCCTACAACCAAACAATAAAATTTGATTCTAAATCCTAGGAAATAAATTTTCTAGGTATTTGGAATTCATTGTTGACATTTTTTTTATGGTGACTTAAGATCGCTGTATAATTGGGTATTCCACATACATATCAAATGATCTCTAACTGTTGTGAATGTAGGTATTTAATTATTTTTCAAATACGAAGTTTGAATTGATGGAAAGTTGCGTTCCTCTTGCATTCAAAAATGTACGCACCGATCTCACTAAATTTCAATTACAAAAGCAGGTCCAAGTAGTGCTTCCTTTCAATTAAGTTTCATCTTAGTAAGTAAATAAATACATGACGAGTCCACTTATGTTCATAATTCATAAGAATTAGAGAACATCTCTGCTGACATACTTTGGTAAACTTCCATAAGCCAACTCCATTATAGTTAATATTTAGGATTGTATAATTTGATAATATTGATCCAAATTTATTTTTAGTTACTCTGAGATGTTCGAAACAGGTAATCGAGTCCATAAGAAGTTGAACCACTGGAGGTAATAACTTCCTTTCAGAACCTTCAGGTTAGATTAAACTAAAAAAATACCAAAAATAAAAAACTGCACTCCATAAATTTTGTTAACTATTAATATAGTTCAAGAAATTATTTAAGAAAAATCGTGATGTAATGATGACATGTGATAATATCCAAAAGTAAGAATGAGAGGCATATTGAGATGAAAACCTGCAAGTGATGTTTGCAATTGCAGAGTCCGCTGTTTTTTGACGTTCAGCAGCAATCATGCTTGCCACTAAATCAGGCCATGAGGTTCCACTGGCTAGTGCTGTAAATGCTATGATGTAAGCATTTATTCCTGTTGAAGAGGTAAAAAAAGATGAAATAAGTCATTAACAAGGCAACTGTGGATCTATAATTTACTGTAAAGAAGTGGAGAGGAATATCATTGAGTGAGAAGGAAAACCTGTGACACAACTTATAAGATCCGTTATCTTAGTCACAATGTAAGCTATCCCACTAATGAAAAGAAGAGAGCAAATGAAAGAAATCCATCCGTGAGCAATATGGCATGGAGGAACAAAAGCGAACATAAATCTCCACGGTAAAAGCAACAGCTGCCAGAAAATTCGAGCCATGCGGATATAGATACTGTTCATTTTTTTAGACTCTTGGCTCTCCACCTGTTTAAAAAAATTACACACCAGTCATCAGAAATTGACGATATATTGTTAGAATTCTCCCACATCAGTGCTCCTTATTAATGAACTAATGTTCATAAACTAATGCATCTATCTACTAGACATGCATTAGTAAATAGATTAATGTATTGTTTTAATCCTCCCTCCCCATATAAATTTATAATTCAATCAATTTTCAGTTATCCCATTCATAAACTAATGCATCTCTTTATTATCAAAGGATCCAACGTCAGTAAATTGCTCAATTATCCAAACCAGCACCAAACTTTACATTGTTTTTTTACAATGGATAACTCTTAGTTTTATGCATTTCATTAAGAAACATACTATCTCAGTCCCAAATCAACAATAAGAGCAAGGTTTAACATCTGCAAATTTATAACTATGTAAAGCAACAATAGGGATTTTCCTCAAGAAATTTAGCTTGACTAGTTAAGAATTTCAAGTTTATGATTTCCTGTTCGTAGTTTCTTACTGTAGAATCATTATCACTAAATTGATTCAGTAAAATTGAAAAAATTGTTAACAATGAGCTACTTTATAAGGAAATATGGCCCATCTGAAATTCAACAGGTACTAAACAAAGAATCGGAGAATAGTATTCAATTGATCCTGTAAACTCCACGAGGCTATTATCTGCTTTAATTTGCAATAATATTCAAATTTTCAATTGATTTTCTAGTGAGTTTTATTTATAACAAACAATCACATAATTCATTTATAAAATGAAAAAGTGAATAATGTTAAGAATTTCATCATAAGAGGCCTGCACTATAGGCAAGTCTTCATATCCATAAAATTTGCTGATTAACTAAGCCAGTGTTAATGAATCTCTGATAGGACATTGCTTTAAATAGTTATACTAGAATCGTGGATTTTGAAGGGTGCGAGCCCAACGTCACCAATTGGCTGTGGTTGTTGTTATAATTGGATCTATGATAGAAACATTTAGTCTTAAAGACACACTAACACTAAAGTAAAGTACCGTCAGTGCATCCACAAATTGCTGTCTCCAAATAGTAAGCAAACATGTATCCTCCAGCCTTGTTTCTATAACTTTGTCAGAATTTTCTGCATCATCTATTTGAGGTACTCTTACATACAATCTGTCTGCAAATTAGAAACATTGTGACTCTAAGATTGTTCATTCATTTCAGAATGTTTCTCATGCAAACAAATTGTTTTAGGAGAAGAAAAAAATTGAAAGTAAAACCAAATTTCACTACATTAACGTGGAACAGCTACCTCTGGGGTTTTCTGAATGAATGGAAAAAATGTCAACAGTGTCCCCGTTTTCTTCATTAAAATGATTTATTTCAGAGCACTCCACTTGCTCATGGGACTTCTGTTTAGGAGTCTCTTCTGGCACCCAATCCTCTGGCCTCTCATCTCTTGCACTTCAAATATAAATTGAGGTGTCAGAATAGAAAGGTCAAAATTTGAGAGGGTCGTGAAATTTTAATTTCAAAACATGAAACAAACTGAAGCACATACATAGGTAGAGAAATATAGGGCCAACGTTTGTCTTGAGCATAAGCATGTATCAACAGTAATCCATACTGAAGTACTGTCAACAAGGCTTCCCACAGAGTTATCACGTTTGGAGTCCATACCTACATTAAACTTCTTGATCAATATTCCGCATAAAAAGGACAATCAAGAATTAAACAACAATAAAACTGATGAAACAGTTATACAAGATCATCACTTATATGTTAACTTTTAAATACTTCTAATGGTTTTTAAACTTATCAAACCTAAGTATGAGTAACAAAGTTATAATTGTCCTAACTTGCACATTGGGTACAAGCTTGAGTTGGATATTCATCATCAGCTTAGGAGATGTAAAACGTAATAATACACATTAGTCATGGAAATGTAAAACCATATCTAACATCCCTTAAAGTGAGAGGTAGTTTCAGAAGTTTTATTACTCTATCTTTCCCTAAATTTTGCAATACAGTTTGTAAGGAGATAAGACATATTGTGAGAAATGAAGGATCAAATTAAAGTTCTTACACATCCATAAACGAGTTAATAAAAAAAAGGAAGAAAACAGTTCAATTTATGATGTTTAATCAAACGAATGTTGGAGTACTACCTCCAAAATTATGTATAACCAAATGTAAGCCCAAAATGACCAAAATAGCTCTACTATCCATACTCCTAGATCTGCAATCTTTTTCAACTCTCCTGCTTTTGGAATCACCACACAAACAGCGTGGATGGGGAAGAGGTCAAACGCAGCAGAACCAACGAGTGTTCCAGGTCCCAAACCTGAATATTAAGCACAGTTATGGAGAGTTATAAGTATAATAGTGCTCAGCAGTCTAAAGCCCCTCAAAATAGAAAAGCAATTACAGATCAGAATAAAACAATACACATACTGCAGCTTCAAATACTATTCAAAAGGAAGGAAGCCATCGCAGCACTCAACTCACTCATTAAACAACTCTTTGAACTTTCCAGCACTGACATATACAAAAATAAAAATAAAAAATCATGCACGTAAGTCCAAGTGCTGAAAGTAAATCTCACTTTTTTCCTTGCAATTAAATTTTAGAGAATAAATGTCATTTTATTGCAATATTCTTTTTAAAACCTTTGTACCTTTAAAATCTACTTTTCTATATTGCAAACTATAAACAAATTATTTTGCTGTCCAACGTAACCTTAAAGATCAAGTAACAAGTAACTTGAACTATATAGACGAATTTATGCATACCAGCATGTGTTTTCTTTCAAATTGTGAGGTAGCAAGATTCGACAATTCAAAACAGTTTAAGGATGTTAACTAACCAATTCTTTAGGTATGTTAATCATAGGTGGAGTCGGAAAGTTCTTAAAGAGGTTACAACCATAAGTAAACAAGTAAAATAATGAGAAATCAATTGATTGGTCTATTAATAGAGTACTTCAAAATACACCAAAATAGTATAGCTTCTTCCATCATTATTCTATAGATATGTAGCCTACCCCAACTGACCAAATAAATATAAATCTTTCAGTAAAAGGTGTGCGCCAAAGTGGAAAGACATATTAACATGACAAATAGTGACAATAATTACGAACAACAAAAGCATTTTTTCCACTAAGCAGAATTAGTTTAATGAACAACGTCATCATAACGTATTTTAAAAGTCACTACTTACTGGCATAAATTCGATAAATTTCAAGTACGACAATTCCCAAAATCAATGAACATATCAAGTATCCATCCGAGTTCAAAAGTTTTGAAACACAAACCTCCAGCGTACAGGTCCCCTAGATTCCGTATGGCATCAATAGTAGCTAATGAAATCTGAGGAAAGCTAGTTCCAAAGGCCAACAAACTAATATCTGCAATAGTATAATTCCAAACTTTCTCATGTCTAATAGTCTCAGCTTTAGTAACAGGATCTATCACCACAACCTCCCTTGAATGCTTGACCACATTTTCCATAGATTGAAAGAATCGGGATGTTATAGCCGATAATCCAATAAAACAATAAGCAAGAGAAAGAAAATACGACAATATCCTAACACTATTTCCAAGAGATGTTTCACCACTAAAAATCAAGTAGCTTTCACATTTCTCATCATGACCCAGAAAACTGGATAAGTACCCAATCATTTTATACATTTTTCTTTGCCAAATCAAAGTAGCAAAAAGGGTCTCAATCAGTCCAAAATTTCAGATCAGTTATGTGTGATCATCACCAAAAATAACATTCACATTACCTGATATATAAGCATAGATCAGTGTTAGAATACAAATTGATCAAAACATTACATATTCATATACTGTATACAGTATTACAACAATAGATACTGCTTCAAAACAATATATATGTAGATAGATAAATACCTTTTGAAAACTAATATTTTAAGTGACAAAATATCTTGGATTAAACACAATTAAGTTGAGTCAGTATCAGTTGTAGTAGATTAAAAAAAAAGATTAATTTGCAATGACTGTGTAAAACCTTTTTGCACATGAATCCAATCAAATCATGTCAATTAGATATTTGGACATGTATACAAATACATCATGGAGTGATTTAATTGGATACATGTGTAAAAAAACAATTACACCGTCAATGCATAGAAATAAATAATTGAAGTAGTATAAGTTGATTTTTTTTTTCTTTCAATGATTGAGAAAATAGAGGGGGAAGGGATTGAAAATGAAATTCTTTCAATGATGGAATTGAATTGATAGGATAGAGAAGAGAAGGAAAACAATTGAATCGGAGACTTACCGGCGAAGATAGAATTCGCCGGAGATATTGCCGGTGGCAATGACGGAGTTTGTTGCTCGGTGAAAAGGCATGGGAGTAATATTTATAGAACATTAGAACGTGTTTGCATTTGCATGGTACCCAGTTTCTGTTGTCTCTTCTTCCGTGTCAAATATAATTTCCTATATTTTTTTAGTTTTTGTGTAAATCATTGGGCCTGTTTTTATAAGCAATTTTCAAATTAGTCTATAACTATATTAATATTTTAAAATAATTTTTGTCTTTGACAAAAGCTTTTTAATTAAATCTTTGTCTCTATGTTTTTGTCACATAAGACGCATTTAATTGAGAAACTTTTGATAAAAACAGAGACTATTTCGAAATATTGTCAAAAGTTTCTCAAGTAGATAACTTTTTCTATGCTTTTGCCACATGATGAGAG
>Ga0315914_1000567_pt1 | contig 48129 bp, 19 predicted proteins | sample MpolenodulesMG_FD_203920 | JGI IMG/M metagenome (GOLD analysis project Ga0315914, IMG submission 203920) | Medicago polymorpha root nodule microbial communities from Los Angeles, California, United States - elongated nodules | ecosystem: Host-associated > Plants > Roots > Nodule | place: USA...
CAATGTGATATGAGCACAACAAAGTAGTAGCTTTAGGGAAAACCTTTTCCACAACATTGATCAAAGCATTGTCCCGATCAGTGACAACTACTTTGGGATAGAGATCTTTGGAGTGCAACATCTCACGACACCTCTCAAGAGCCCAATAAACGTTGTCTTGCCTCTCGGACATCATATATGCAAAAGCAATAAAGAATGTTTTTATGGTAGAGGTGTTACCGACAAACTCAAGCAATGGAAGACGATACTTGTTTCTCTTGTATGTGGAATCCAACACAAGCACCGTGGAGAACGTGTTAAACAACTTGATAAAATTTGGATGTGCCCAAAAAACATCACTGACATCTTCAGAATCATGATACTTCCTACAATGATAAACGTAGTCATTATCAACCAAAGACTTCAAGAGATGTTGCATGTCATTCCTCGTACCCCTAATGGACCGCCTATACATGTAAGAAGCATTATAACCATGTTTGATAGTAGTTGAAGTGGTACAATTCCTCTTCTTTAAGTTGGTAAGCATTTGCCTCGGAGGAACATTTGAATCCACCATCTCTTCAAGGTTGGGTTTAGACGACCGGTGGTTTTATGACCTTTCAACACATCTGTCATGTCATGGTTGTGTTTACCATCACCAACTTTAAGGCTCCAATCACCAGTAGTCAACAAGTAACCTCTCAGCCGAAACGGACACTTGCATATAACCTAACCAGCTATCTCACGCCGACTCTTTCTCTTGTACTCGGTGTATAGGCAAGTAACAAATGCGCTTCTTCCATTGCCACCGTTATCGGATTTACCAATAACAGTTGAAAAACCAAGCTTCCTAGCTTTCTCTCGAACCCACTCCCACAAATCATTCCGTGTTGCAAACTTTTGTTTAGTGGTAAAATGTTCTCGCTGGTCAATACAAACAGCAACAACTGGAGGTGGTACAACAGGAGGAATAGGAGGAGGAGCATCCTCTACTTTCGGACCGCCTAAACAAATTTCAAGTTTCAGTGGTGGTGGTGGGGGATTCTCGGATTTGGCATTTCCGGAATCATGCGCATCTTCAAGTAAAAGAAGCGGCAACACAATAGGAGGTTCATTCTGAGGTGGATCATCATTTGAGGCATCAACAGGAACAACCATGACTGAAAACAGTGCGAAGCAGAGTTAGAAAATGAACACAGTTTCTATACGGGTGCAGTCCGGATTTTGAAATCCAGAACGCATGAATGCAGTCTGGATTAAGTATTCTGGAACCGTACAGTACAGATCAAACGGCGTGATCAAAAGTGAATCGCTTAAAAATCGAATAGGGGAAGGTTTATATACACATTACCTTTGCATTCAGACGAAAATGATGATGTTAACCCCCTTGATGGCCAGATTGCTGCTCCAAAGCATATTTTCGCCCAAAATGGAGTGTTTTTTAGAGGTGTAGGGAGTGTTTGTGATAAAGGTGGTGTGCTTCAGCTAGGTTCTTGAGGACTATATATAACCTAGCTGTCCGGATTGCATTTTCCAGAAGAAAAAAACGACTACTTTTCCCGCTCAGTTTAAATACAGGGTGTGCGGAATTTGTTTTCCGAAAAGTAACCATTGTGTCCGGATTAAGTTTTCCGATTAGTCTTTCACCCTGACCTTCCCAAGCTTCAGAAGTAACATGTAGCAGGGTGATTTGCTAATCATTTCGGATTATACTATCCGTAATCTGTCTGGATTATATAATCCAGATAAAGGGTATTTTGGTCAAAATCACAGGGCACGCAAGAAGACAATAGAGTGGAAAAAGTAATACTCAATAAATAAAAAAAAAAGGGATTCTAGACGGAGTAAACTTCATTTCTATAAAACCATTGCCATCTTTGAAATAAAGCCCACATATCACGACTTAAAAGAAAGTTTAGAGAAGGTACAAATATTAGAGAACCATATGTCAAGGTTTATATATTTTTTTAAAATTAAACATATTTAATTTCATACTTTACATGACAATAACCTTTTATTTTATTCCAACTATCTTCCATCAATATTATGCGGATGCGGAGCATAAAGAAGCAAAGAAGATCCGATTTCCAAAAAGAAAGGTCATCAAAAACAAAATCAAAATTAAACCTATAATATATGTATTTGGATTGGTGTACCAATCCTATAGTTTGGAGGACCAACCCAGTATGTTTGGAGGTATAAAACAAAATTTATAATGAGATTTTTTAAAACAAATAAAAAAATCAAATAAAAATATTTAATTTTTTTTAGTGTAAGAGTTGAACTTAGGACAAGTAAAATATGAGGCCTTCTTTCTCTTTCTAACTAATTAAGCTAGAAGTAGAAAAACATTTACAATTAGATTATCATATTGCATATTTATAATTGAATTGATTATTTTTTTTACCTTGGTTGTTCTGTATAACCATTCATTCATCTTTAACATTTTGTACTAGGATTTAGTACCCCTTATACTTTTTCTTTTTTTTTTGAAGGGGTACCACCTTATACTTACAACTCTGAATGGGAAGGACACAAATACTTACTCCTTCCGTTGCCAGTAAATTTGACTTTTTAGGTTCATTCAATTAATGATGTATATGGTTCATATTATGGACTACATATATTATTAATTGAATGAATCTAAGAAGTTAAATTTGCTTATAATTGACAATGGATGGTGTATGTTACACATAGACAAAATAAAACAAACTCAAACTTAGGAATGATGTAAAAAATACTATAGACTGTCATTTGTCATTGGAAACTACTTTTACTATGACATCCAATCAGAGGCTAATAATATGTAACTAGAACAAAATATACTGTTAAGATACATCCATGATTTTCCACACATTTTTTTGGGTTTTTTTTTTATCTCTGTGACCAATACTATCAGATTACTATCTGGCTATCTCCTAGAGGTTGCTCCATGCCACATTTGGTTATCCCAATATTTGTAGCAATAAGGACTAATACAAAAAATCCAAGTCATTTAAGATGAAACAAGGTGTAATATTTAACCTCTAAACCTATTAGTATTTCCTATCTCCAACTTCACCTTCCTTTGAAATTACCAATCAGAGAAAACAAATCAGAATTAGGAGTTGTGCTATCAGACTCATCACTTGTAACACCATGTGAGTTATCATTATTTCTGTCAATTTCATGTGAATTTGTGTTGCTATCTATAGGTGTAGTATGAATATGTGAATTTGTGTTGTTATGTATAGGTATAGTATCAATATGTGATGAAGATAACTGTTGTTGTAAAGCATGTTCCAAATGCCACAACACATCACCCATACTAGGCCTATCAACTCCATGATCAGCTAAACATTTCACACCAATTTGTACAAAAATCTTGTATGATTCAGGACTTATAGTATCAGCAATATTTTGATCAATCAACTTATGCAGCTTATCTGTGCTATATTGTTGCAGTACCCAATCAGCCAAGTTAGCTTGTTCTCTTGGCAATGTTGGAGAAACAACTGGCCTAGCACATAATACCTCAAAGAGGACTACACCAAATGAGTATATATCAGATTTTTGAGTCAGTTGTTGGCTCCTATAATATTCAGGATCTAGGTATCCAAAACTTCCCTTAACAGCAGTGCTTATTTGAGATTTATCTTGGATAGCTTTAGATAAACCAAAATCAGAAACCTTGGCAACATAATTCTCATCCAAGAGTATATTTGTTGTCTTCACGTCACGGTGTATGATACTTTGAGATGCACCTATTTAGATATATAAAATTAGTTAGAGTCCGTTCGTAGGCAATTAGTTTGCCAATTCTCTACTCGCTCCATATATAGAGCATCTCATGTATTCATCAACAATCTTTTATCAATCAATATGAAATCTAAAGAGTTTTTCTCTATCAAATTATAATTATTGTTCATATGAGATGAATCTTCCTCTGTTTGATAATGTAAATTGTAACAATTACCTGTATGGAGATAATGCAAACCACGAGCAGCGCCAATGCATATTTCAAGCCTCTTTTGCCATGACAAAGGAGAAAAGTTGGAGTTATAAAGGTGTGAGCGAAAAGGGCCATTAGACATGTAATCGTATACCAGAACCATCTCTGAGTTTTCATCACAGAAACCTATTAGTGAAACTAGGTGGCGATGCCGCAGCTTAGAAAGCATCTTTAGTTCGGTTCTGAACTCATTTATTCCTTGTTCGGAACCACCACCTCCTCTTTTTACAGCAACATTTGTTCCATCATCCAATGTCCCAAGGTACACTTTACCGAATCCTCCATAACCAATCACTCTCTTTTCATCAAAATTATCTGTAGCTCGTTGCAATTCGATGAAATGAAAGAACCTTCCTGTCCCTCTTGGAGAGTGATGAACATCATGACCACCGTGCTTATTCTTAGGTGAATCAAATGCATTTGCGTTTGCGCTGCAACTTTTTTTAGATTTTGGACAAAGAGGTAAGAGCCATGAAGAGAAACCTCTACGTTCTTTCCAATCTAAAGGTCTTTTTAACCACCTAATATACATCACTACTAGTAACAACAATGATATCACAGCCAATACCAAGCCAACAATAGCAACAATTTTCATTATGTTGGATGTTACACTTGGTCCTTTATATTTTCCATCAACAGAGAAAAAACCATCCAAACTATTGGCACCATTGCTCATTTTCATCACCTCAAATCCATTCAAAATTGCGTTGGTTGTACTTTGTTGAAGATAAGTTGGTCCTACTTGAATCAAGATGGAACCATTTGTGATATTACATGAACCAAGCACAAAGTCCTTGTAAACAGCTGTTGATAAGGCTTTGGTTTCAGATGAAAGGTCCAAAGCTTCCACAACCTCAATCCCGTTGATGTAAACATTGAAATATAATTGATCAAGAATTTTGCTAACAATGTCACAAAAATGCATTCTTATCAGATAGGAATAGCTCCTTTCAACATTCACCATCCAACTTAGATTGAAATCTGGTTGCAGAAGTCTTGATTCCTTCATCTGTACACCACTTGCATAAACTGAGTTTGGAGCAATTAAGGGTGTTACAGTTACGACGCTATCTTGTGGATACTTTATCCGTTTGTTGGGGACCGAAACATTGGAAGAGCCTTGTGGAAAAATGTTATATGAACCATCAGGTTCCCATGTTCTTGACAAGGTGTCACCATCAGGAGTTATGGTGGGGCCACCAACATTTATTCTATAAGATACTTGCAAAGCTGATTTCGTCAACCCTTCGAATTCTCCAAGTGGTGAAACTTGAGTTGCTGAATCTGATATAAGTGTATCAGGAGCTGAAACAATTTCAATGGCATTGATGAATGCAAAGGACTTTTTTTTTGGTATGAACTTGAGGGAGAATCTAGTATCAGAAACATTAACAAGATATTCCTTGAAAAGAAGCGAATTGTTATTACTATGAGAGAATTCATGCAAGAGTACAAAGTGATCCGTATAAACAGAGAAAACAAAACCTGTTAGATTGTAAGAAGGGTTAGGAATAGGAAAGAAGTAAAGACGAATCCAAAGTCTACCAGTTTTGGAAATGTAAAAAGTGTATGAAGATTGTTCTGTGAAAACTCTTGCAGTTTGATATAAAGGCAATGATGATGAAGGCAATGAAGGAGGGAGGTTTATGTTAATGGAATCAACTGAAATTTGAATATCTTCGGTTGTTGAAAGAAAAGAAGTGGTTTCTCGATCAGATTTGAAGATTCTACCATCTGTTAGTTGAGTTTTGGTGGAAGAGCCACAATCAATAAGATAATTAACATAAGGTGATAAAGAATGATCAACGGTGGTAGAATTAGAATTGGAGGGTGTAAATAAAAAAATGATAAGAGTGAAAATGGAGAAGAAATTAAATGAAGGTTTCATATGAACCTCTTTATTCTCTTCTTCTTCCATTTTTTTTATTGCATTTGAGGTTAAAATTATTTAATAAGGTATCAATGAAGTTGACATTATGTGAAGATGGAGACATGTAATGTAAGAGGTGTTGTTTGTTGATGAGATACAGAGAGAATTGGTAAAAACTGAATGATAATTAGAACTATATATGCGTTACACCTTACAATGTTACTATGTATGTATGTTTGTCCAGAGGAACAGGTGCAAACCGCGTAAGAAATAACCGGAATTGGTTTGGTAACAATATTTTGTACTTTAGAATCTTGACAAATTAAGGTGATGCAAATGCAAATATAAATGTAATGCAACAGAACATAATTTCACACGTGTTCTAGTTTTTCTAAATTTGGCACGGTTTAGAAATAGGTTAACAAACCCTCATTGAAAAATTACATGATTGCTATAAGATGACCAAAAGTTTACAAAAGTAGAACTAAAATTAATTTGCCACATTGTTCAAAAATTAATTTTAGTTCAAAAAAATGTATTTTTTACGTAGGTTCTTTTTACATCCGCACTACATTACATAATGCCTTCTTTTTACATAAGTAATCATATTTGAAGCATTGTCGAACATTAAACATGAATATCTATTTCAATCGAGATTAGTTTACCACATTGTGGGAGACATATCCCCTTTTTACCCAACCTTAATGGTGTTCACATGTATGATTGATTCGGGTAAAAAAAAAAATATTATTCTAGTTTTTCAAACACAAATATTATTCTAGTTAATAATCATTTTAAATGAAAGCTGATATTTATTGTTTTAATATATTAAAAATATAATATTTGTAAAAAAAATAATTGAAAGGATAGCCAAGATTCTTTTTTTTTTAAAGAATAGCCAAAATTCATTTTTTTTTAAAGAAGCCAAAATTCATTTGAAAGGTGATTTTATTGAAAATTTTGATGCAGAGTTTTCTAATTAAATAATTATTTAAAAATATTTTTTTAGAGGAATTATTTCAAAAGATAATCGATATTTATCTTGTTTTGGAAATATTAAAAGATAACTTTGTAAAGAATTTTTTTTAAAAGAAAATTAAAACTGATTTATCGAAAATTTTGGTGGACAAAAAGCATTATAAATACTGCACTAAACCCTAAAATACAATTCTCTTTTCCGTTATCGTACTTATCCCAATTTATTTTGTTTTTCGCTTCTTCAAACTTCATCTTTGTTTCAGAGATAATCAACCACGAAAATCTTCATCTCTTCACAAATCACGAAATTCCACATTCACATATTTGTTGCGACATGGATCCTGAAGTTGACAAAGCAGTGAAGGAGAAGGGTGATCCTGAAGTTGACAAAGCGGTGAAGGAGAAGGATGATCCATATCTTGATGGTAAGTGGTAACATTGTCTTTGGGAAGAGAATGTTCAAGACAACAAATGAGAGATTCGCTCAAGACAAAGATGTAGTTGATAAGCCCTAGTTTTTCTTCAGTGTGTTATAACCTAGTCTTTGTTATTCAATGTATTGGATGAGCCAAATTTATATGTGATATCGACTAGTTTTTTAGAGCAAGTTTTTTCTAGTTATTTTGACTAACAAAATATTGTTATCATATTATTTAGTTTGATTTTAATTTAAGTTGAATTTCATTCACATAGATTCTATATTTAAAGTTTTTTTTTATTTAGTTAATTTGTAGTTGATATATATCTGATTTGCCTAACATAAACAATTCGGAAGAGTCTCTAAAGCACATATCATACCCCTTAATATAATCATTGTTGAAAGAGGCCGCGTCCACATTACATTTGATCATGCCCACTAGTGGTTTGCTTCATTTATAAGAATGTTCTGCATTGTGTGTCGGTAACTTTGCTCTTTGCATACAATTCCATTCGTTGAGAGTGTCCTTTGCTCGGGTGACGAATGTCATTTGTGGCTTCCCAAAGTTTTGAGTTGTGGTTCTTTCACAAGCTCTATAGAACCATCGTTGTCAAGGATTGTTAATGCAGAGACAACTAACTTGTTTAACAAATCTAAAAGCATAGTGGTAAAATTGTCAATCGTTGGGAGCATTTCCTGAATAATGTTGTAAATGTCAATATGTTCACATCAATTTACTGTCTTTGAGCACACAAAGAAGACATGCATATGTGTTTCCGACATAAGATCACAACATACACAAGATTCTTCGCAAGGGATGCCTCGGGTGAGAAGGTTTACTCTAGTAAGCAAGCATTGATCGAAATTTTTTTCAAATAAAATTATTCTTCACAATCACACCATTGTCTTTGATTTTTGTTTTTTTTTAATTTGTTATGTTTTGATTCAATTCACATTGTTGGCCTCAAACGAATTCTTTATTCAAGGCCCCTTTTGAATTTTTACATTTTATGTTCTTATTCATCTATTTTTAAGATATATTGCTTCATAGGTAACCCTAATTTCGTTGAATCTATTTATAATAATTTTGATACATCAAAATTTATAATAATTTCGATACATCAAAATTTCGTTGAATCTATTTATAATAATTTCGATACATCAAAATTTATAATAATTTCGATACATCAAAATTTCGTTGAATCTATTTACGATAATTATGAATCTTGTTGTATATTGATTCATCTATTTTGTTTTGACAATTATTTTGTTATCATATGTGCATTGACACTACCATAAAACAATTGATAAGTTATCATATTTTGAAAAATATCGAGAGGAAGGTTTTACAAAAAGTAAGAATCTTGCAAAAAAAAGTGTTGCACTTCAAACGAATATTGAGCCCATCTTTCTAACAAAATGTCGTGTGATTATGATTTTTTTTTAAAAGAACAATGAGAAACATGAAAATCCGTCATCAAAAGAATCAATTAAAGCCGACTACTTTTTTGTTGTTGTTGTTGTTGATATGACAATTACTTCTTTAAAATTGAATTTGAGGAATCGAAAACATTTGAAAATATGTTTGGATTTTTATATAATTGGATAATTAGTTGAAAAAGAAAATAAGAACTAAAGTTGATTAATAATGAGATCGTCAATGTCACAGGAGACCTTGAGAAGGGAGGGGTCTTTTATTGAAAAAAAATCCAAATAAAAAAATAATTACACCCTCTTATAAGCAAAAATCAATATTTTAGATTCATTCATTAAATGATGTATATGGTCTATAATAAAGACAATATACATCATTAATTGAATAAATTTAAAATATAGATATTTGTTTATAATAGTGATTGAGTGAATTTAAGTAGATCATTTTGAAATGTGATTTTGAGTTTAAATTTTCCTTGGACTATAAATAAGCATTTGAAATATTTTAAGAAGAACCCTAAAATATATTTGAACAAAATAAAAAATTCCTAATTAAATAATTTCTCAATTTCTTTCGTTTTTTCGGTTCTTCCAAATTCAATCTCCAATGGTGGATGATCATGTTACAGCTCCTGTGAATGCCAATCAAAACGAATTTCCAATGGTAATTATCACCGATAACAAAGACGAATTTTCAATATTCCCTCCAATTAACCACGAAAATCTTCAACTCTTCACAAATCAACAAATTCCACAATCGAAATCACTCCCATCTCCTCCTTCATCTCCATCTTTTTCCCCTTCTGATTGTGACGCTTGGGAAGAATGTTCATTTCTGTCTTCACCGTTCGATTCAAGTCTCCGAAAAGGTTGTGACTTTATCGGGTGGTTGAGCATTGGGTTTCAGATCCTACGTTCTAAGCTCGTTTCCGCGGTTTCCTCTTTCCGGAACCGTGGAGGGACAAATTGGTCATTTAGGTTACGTGCTGCAACTGTGTTATTCATCGTCATGGTGTTGATAAGGAGGAGGAAGAATAGAAGGAGGACCTTCACGCCCAATGAATCTCGTCTTATGCAAATCATCATGGAGAAAGAAGGGGTTTGTTTAAATTCAATTCATTACTTTAATATTGCATTACATCTATTTTTTAATGTTTCATTTCAGTTTCAGAATTTTGATTACTTTTTTAACAAATTGCATTTAGACCATATTACATCTATGTCATTGTTGTTGTACAGTTGGCTAGTATACTAGCATAGAATATAATGCATAGATATTTCTCCTGCATCAACAGGAATATACAATTGTATAATTGTTAAATAAAGTTATATAGTTTTTTTAGGACAAAATGACGGAGAAATAGAAGCAGATGTAAATCATTGTATTCAAGCTGAGTGGTTGGAAGGGAGAAGAGCCTCGTGTATTTTATGTCATATGAAAGTACCTGTCAAGTTGTGAAGGGAACATTAAATCGGACAGTTGTCAGACCGACGATGTTGTATGGACTAGAGTGTCGGATGGTTAAAAACAAACACGAGAATAAAGTAAGCGTAGCGGAGATAAGGATATTGCGTTGGATGTGTAGTAAGACTAGATGAGATAGAATTAGAAATTACAACATTAGAGAGAGAGTTTAGGTAGCACATATAGTAGAAAAGATGGTGGATGATAGGCTTAGGTGGTTTGGGCAAATATAGAGAAGACTTGTAGATTCTGTAGGAAGAAGAGTATATGAGATGGAGGATAGTCTAGGGGTGTTAAAAAAAACTGAAAAACCAAACCGAACCACATTGATAAAAACCGAACCGTTTATGTTGGTTCACGAACTGAACTGTTAATTCAAACACAGTTCACGAACCTGAACCAAACTCACCAAAACTGTGTGAACCGAATTATTAAAACCAATTTAATTTCACCAGTTCAGTTTTCATTTTATGAATCTTCTGGAACAATATTCCTTAATCTGAAATAACCTCCGTCAATTTTTTTTTCCCTTCATGAAAATTTTGTGATTCGAACAATAGTCTAGACATTGAAATGACGTGAAAGGATTCAATTATACAAGCTTGTTTATTACAATATGAACCCAATCTTAAATCTGCGAGTTCACAAATAGCCGCATCACAGTTTCACATTGCAATCACCAATTTGCATCTGTAACCGTCGATCCTCCGCCGACTGCTGCGGAGGTGATGTGCCAAGAAAACTTGTTCAGATTTTCTGATGGAGACGGTTCCATATCGCGATGCTAGAGTGAGATCTGATATTTCGAATTACTGTCGTAGCCAGTCGAAGATTTTGAAAAGAGGGACTGTGAGGATGCAGCGACAAAGACATTTTTGCAATTTTTTTCGATTTCACGAATTAAATTTTTCTCCCACTGTTTAGTATGAACTATTGTTTGTGTTATGTGAATAATTTCTGGAGTGAGGGATGATTGGTTCAGGAACAATTTGATTTCCGAACATCATTGGTTCGGTTCGAAAACCAGTTTATGGTGCACCGAACCATAAAATCAGTTCAGTTCAACTCGGGTGAAGTTGTGAATGGTTCGGTTCAGTTTTACCAAACTGTTTTAATAGTTTGGTTTGCTTTGGTTCAATTTTCTTCAAAAACTGAACCTTGAATAGGCCTAGGATAGTCTAATCACAAGAGGTAGAGGAAGACCTAGAAAAACTAAAAGAGAAACTATTATGAAAGATTTAGAGATTAATGAGTTGGATTTACTCATGGTTTATAATAGAACATTATGACGTAATTTGATTCATTTAGCCAATCCCACTTAGTTGGATAAGACTTAGTTGTTGTTATTGTATAGTTTTTAAATTAATGTAAATTTATAGGCCTTGTTTTTATTTCTTAGGGAGGTTTTTCAATTAAAAGTTTTATGGTTCTTAAGATGATGTTATGGATGTTTATGGAATAGTTAAATAAGAGTTACTGAAAAAATTAGATGAAGAAGTTAATTTCAACTAAAGCTAAAACTTATTGGTTAATTAATATATGTTTCAAGATTGTTGTAATTGTTTTTATAAGTACTTCTTGAGAGTTTATTATAGTTTGCTCGCTCATGATAACATAGCCCTGGTTAGTATTTGATTCTGCTTGGCTATAATGTTCTCAATCTCAAGATCGGATCCATAGTTTGCATGTGCTCGGTGGGTGCGAATGATTGATTGAATACTCGGATCATGTTTGTCTCTGTCTAGTTTCTATTCATTCATTCATCTATGTACAAATGCAATCATGTTGGTCTCTGTCTGGTTTCTGTTCATTCACTCACTTGAAGGCATACTTTTTTTTTGGGAGTTTCCTGACTGTCCTCCATTTCTTTGGGATCCATTGCTGATTATGATTCTTTTATTTACAGAAAATTGCCCAACTTTTGCACCAGATTGCGCAAATGAATGAAATACTGATAGATCGCCACAAAGCTTTGGCTGCAAAAGTGGTTAATTGATGTGGCCAAGGTTTGTGAACATGGTAGCTATTGTAAACTACATTCATGAAGATCACTGGTAAAGAGCATTTCTGTACACTGATACTGTCTTTATTCTTTCCACTTTGAAGTACCAGTACTTAAATTTGTACATTGCAATTTCCGTGGTTCTGCAGGTGTTAGTTAGGATGTAAATTGACCAAAGAACTAATTGTGATTCTCGGCGCATATTCCCTGGTTTAGATGGCTGGCAGGGAAGCTAGCAGAGCACACTCTAACTGTACTAATGTTTAGTTAGCTAGGTTATTTTTTCTCTTATATTTCGCACACATTGCATTTGTACAAGCTGTTGATGTCAAATTAATGACTCCAACATTTGGTTTAGATTTAGCCATTCAGGAAAGTCCTAAACTTGGTTTTCTTGGACAAAAGTCTATTCTTTATTGCATTAGGTTTTGTTAATGATAGAGGCTCAATTTTCTTAATTCTTTTTGTATGAAATTCTTAAGCATATAAATTTAGGTTTGATTTGAGATACATGTGTGGTGGATTCTAGGGTGAACCATCAATTAAATGGTTCACCGGTGGACCACTTTTATATACTATCAAGATATAATTAAAGGTCTAGATGAGTTAGACAATAAAAGGAGAACATGCATGTGTTTCCACACACAATCCTTTTTCCACCTTCTCTCCCAACACTATCATATTCACATCCCCACTACCCAAAATCCGACCCTCCCTGAAACTGCCACCAAACACCTCTATCACCCAGCCTCCTTTAACAGTCTCAACCGTCAGTTATCTATAAAAGGGCATAGATGAAACATTTGGGGGAAACATGACATTCAAATGGGGCTCTTTTGCTCAAATAATGACTGAGATTCAATTTCTTCAAATAAAATGATTGAGATTCATGAATTGCTTCATTATTTTTTCATCAAGGCTATTGTTTCCATATTTTATTTTATTTTTTTACCGAAGTTTCCATATTCTCCATGACATATAATTTGATATTTATAATCAATAAAACAACACTGATTGATAATAATTCAAACAATCAATTTTCTGACTGTTATGAACCTTCTTAGTTTTTTTTATGAGAAAATCAATTGGGTTAGTTAATCTCAACTTGCAAACAGCATGAAAAACACGTTCAGAGAAAAGCCCTTTTTTTATTGCAGAAAATGCAAACATTGCACAGAGAAATGAATTGAAATTTGATGGAGGAAAGATAGAAACTGGGTGCAACATACCAATATCCAGTGCGGTAATGACTATTGGAGTCAAGTGGATCTATTTAATCTAAAGGTAAAAATTAGTGGTACACCGGTGAGGGACTTAATTGAACCCTCACCCTAGAATCCATCTACATGCGTATGGCTTTTATTATATAAAAAGATGTTTTTGTCTAAGGTATGTTCATGTGTATGGTTTTTATTACATAAAAAGATGTTTTTGTCTATGGTAGGTTACCGTATCATGATATTATCCCGCTATTGGTTGAATAAATACATTTTTTAAGTGTTTAACTCTTGGATTTTAAAACTCAAGTAAAAATTTCTCTCCTTTATGTGAGGTCCCTCCAGGTGAGGCTTTAGGATTGTATAATGCTATAGAATGATTAAACGACATGTAGATGGACAATGTTAACTTTGTGGTTGATTCTAAAACAACCAGTGACACTAGTCACTCTAACAGACATGTTTCAGATTTTGGTCACATCAAATCAGGATGCCAAAGACTTTTTCATTCACAATTCACAAACTCTTGGTTGGAGTTCAACATTCGACAAACAAATGCGATGACTTATGCTTTAGTCGAAGATATAGTCTTATCAACTAGTCTCATCACTTATTTTAGTCACTTAATACCATCAATTTTGACAAATTATAATGCTATAATAACATATATGGTGGAAAGCAATAATTTAATAAAATTTATTGTAAAAAAATAATATTAGATTTTACAACTAAATTTAAATTAAAAATTTCATGCGAATATTGAAAGATTCTCATAAAATGTTATAATATATTCAGAAGATTTTCGGATAATGAAAGTTAGTCATTAGAAGGTTCACATAGGATAAAAGTTAGTCTTTAGAAGATTCTTTTAGAATACTCTTCCCCTTCTCCTCTCTTGTGAGCCGTCACCAAAACCCTAGTTTTCTTCTCCTTCATCCACCACCAAAGAGGGGTGATTTAGGGTCAATTTGACCCTAAATCACCCCTTTAACTCGTTTTATATTTCCCTTTTATTGAAATAAGTGATTTTCACATCTACTTTATTTTTTCTTTTGTGATTTCGTCGTCTCAGTGCGACTTTGTTTTGTTCGTCGTCTTTGTACGACGTTGTTTGTATTTCTTGTTTCGTTCAAGTATTTGTTCGGTTCAGATTGTCATATCAGCTTTGATTCAGTGCAAGATCAAATCAATGACTTTGGAGTCATCAACGCTGCAGATTCGGACACATGGGTATTCCGGAGACTTAAATATAGCCATATGTGTAGGCTTTAGTACTTTGCCGTTTTATGCTATTAACATGGATGCTGTGAGTTTGTTCACAAATTCATTCTTTTTGTTTTTAGCGAATTCTCATTGTATCGATGTACTCTATCAATTTGAATGAATGAATATCATTTATTTTTGTCAAAAAAAAGAAGATTCTTTTAGAATGATAGTTAGTCTTTAAAAGATTCTCATAAAATAATAGTTAGTCTTTATAAGATTCTCGTAAAATAAAAATTAGTCTTTGAAAGTTTCTCATAAAACAATAGTTAGTATTCAGAAGATTCTTACAGAACGAAAGTTAGTCTTAAGAAGATCCTCATAGATCGATAGTTAGTATTTGGAAGGTTCTCATATAACGGAATCTTAGTTCTTAGGAAGACTCTCGTAAAATGGAAGTTAGTCTTTGTAAAATTCTCTTAGAATGAAAGTTAGTCTTAATATAAGATTATCATAGAACACATGTTAGTCTTTGAAACATTCTCATAGAACGGAAGTCTGTTAAAAGATTCTCATAGAACAATAGTTATTATTTAGAAGATTTTCATAGAACGGGTGGTTATTTTACCTCATCCAAACCAAAGTGCCCTATTTGGTTTGGTTTTGGGTTTAGCCAAACTCAACCCAAACCCACCCACGAACACTGTTATTCACTGGAAGCCATAGTTTTTTTTTTTTTTTTTCAGTTTCCTGACCGGCTTTCATTTCTTTGGTATTGCTTCGCTAACTGTGATATTTTAATTTTGCAGAAAATTGCCCATCATTTGAACCAGACTGCACAAATGAATGAAACACCGGTAGAATGTCACAAAGCTTTGGCCGCAAAAGTGGTCAGGGAAACACCTCATAAATTAGGTGTACAAGTACTCTTCATTCATAAATTAATAAATTAATAAATTAACGATCATTTTAAAAAGTAAAGAGCTATTTGTCAAGGTTTATATTTTAGAAAAGAGCATTTCATAGGAAAAAACAAAATTTCATTGTTTATAAGAATCATATAAATTTTTTTAACATTTTCTCAAAAAATAATCGATATTTATGAGTAATAAAAATTCAAAAAAAAATTATTATTTCGTCGACGCTTTTGGTAAATAAGATTTAATTTTTATAATTGTCAAATGTCAATGATAGAAAATAATTCATTTTCTTAAAAAAAAAAAAAAAACTCATTTAATTATTAATTTAATGATTTGGTGTACCGGTATACTCAAATATTTAGGTGAACCATATAATTTGCCAAGTGGTTAACTGATTGGCTAAGGTTTGTGAACATAGTAGGTATTGTAAATCACATTCATGAAGAGCTTTGGTAAAGAGCTTTTCTGTACAATGTACAATGAGACTGTCTTTCTTCTTTCCATTTGGAAGTACCACTACTTGGAACTTACATTTGTACTTTGCAATTTGGTTGGTTCTGCAGGTGTTAGTTAGCATGTAAATTGACAAAAGAATTAATTGTGATTCTCCATGCATATTACAAAAGAATGATCAAACATGAACTAAGAAGTGTTTTTATCTCAAATATAATCAAAGATAATGGCTGGTGAATAAATTGCCAACTTAGGGGATGGTAAAACAAACTGTCCTCAAGTCCGCATGGTTTGGGAATGATCCGTTCAGCAGCGAACCATCGAATTTAGGTAGGAAGCTGGCAGAGCCGATAATTAATTCAAATTAATGAAAAATGGATCGAATTGACCTAAAGCTTGTGGTAAAACGGCATTTGATTCTATCCATATTTCATAAAAAAATCATTTTATTATAGCTTGTTTTATTTAATATCTATGTTTTCATGCCAAAATACCATCAGAAACTTACTAAAATATTCAACATTACGTAAGAATAAGATAAACTTACAATTATGGTTAGGGCGAAATTGTTGTGGAGGCAATATCTTCATCAGAAAAGACCTGCTTGCAGGGGGTGGTGCGCAACAGTTTGGTTCGTGTGCTTTAATTCTTGGTTTCCCGTTCGTTCCACGGATGTGCTGAATCCCTGCTTGCTATCATCTTGCTAGATACTGGATGCAACCAAGTGCATCCCAGATTCCGGTCAGTAAATTCTATACACCATTCCCTTTGGAGGGAAGGCACAATAACTTGGGATGGCTTGTGTGTTCTGGAAACAAATCAATTGGCTAATGCTTTAGCCAAACATGGCCTTGCTCTTTGTTTCAGGGTTTTTGATGTTACCCTTTCTTTTCTTGTTTTTTCATAGTTAACATCTGTCTTGTATTACAGTAAAAAAGAAAACGCATGTCTTCTGGTGGATACTAATTTTGTTTGAATCCTTGACTCCCCTTTATCACAAAAAATATTATATGACCCCAAGAAATCGTGTCTAAATCAATATTGTAGCAAGTTAAATAAAATGCGTTGGGAAATTTTTAAACCTTCTGAAAACTAAATTAGGATTTGCTAACAAAGCCAGTATAGCAAATTCCATGTTCCATAACACACTTTTGGATGTTGGTTTCTCTATCTTACTGAATGAATTTCACTAAATAACTTGGACCACATTCTCTGTATTTGAAAGATTTCCTAATATATTGGATGTTGGTTTCTCTATCTTACTGAATGAATTTTTACGTGAATTTCACTAATAACTTGGACCACATTCTCTGTATTTGAAAGATTTCCTAATATACAAATAATGCCGCAAGTCCCGCAACAAAGTACATGCTTGGTTATACGGAAGCTACAAACAACGTATATGTGATATCTCACATTAGATTTTTCAGGATCATGTTCACGGTGGCTCACCATTGTAATACCAAACATGCACAATATTCGCATGCATGGTACGTCTCGTTACAATTTACTTGTCAAAGCACCCTATTCTGGATTAACTGTATCTTGGGGGTAATTATGAACCGAAACATTGTCCAAAAGTCAAAGTTGTGTACCGTATGTAAAAAGTTTAACTTCAACTTATATTTCGAGCTACCTATTAGACATTTTTTTTGTTGAAAATGATACTTTTATTTCCTTTGCCTTCTCTTAGAATTTGGAAACACAAGGGCCAAATATACAGTTGTTACTTCATGTTACAATTTTTTTTTAAAAAAATCAAGAGGGAATGTAAAGTATATTAAGTTGAATTCATGCTCCAAAAGAGAAAATACAGTGGAAGCTCAGTATACAGAAGATCAACAAATAAAATCTGTTTGTTGATAGTTCAAAGACAGCAGAAAGAAAATAACTTATAAAAGAATTGTATCCTAACATTTCAAAGAAATACCAAGAGAACAGAACAAGCATAAGTTACATGTGAACTATCACAATAAAATTCCATTTCTAATCGACCACTATCTGTAATAATCACCAGTTAATCTAGTTATTCTCACTAGCTTTTTGATTCAGTGCTTTCTGTAGAATGCCTTCGAATATCAAACTGGTCTACAAACTCCAAAGGAGTAACTGTCTCATTTCTAATTCTCTTAATCTTAGGACTCAATAGACCGCGATGCCTGAACCCGTAGAGTTTGAGCACCTGATTATCAGCGAAGTTGAAAGCCCTTTCCATGCTACTAAGACACCTCTCAACAGGATAATCCCCATAACTTCCACACGGCTTACAACCCACAAAATGAGTCACAAACGGCCACCTCTCATCCCCTAATCCCGGATGATACTTCTCAATCATCTCCTCATACCGATCAACCAACCCAGCCCAATAACCATGCAAATAGTAAGAATTCTCAAGAAACACCTTATCCATCCACTTCTCCTTCTTCGACAGCAACAAATATATCAACGCAGACTGATCATCCGCCTCAAAAGCCGGTCTCCCCTTAAGATTAGCCGTCAAAATCTTCCCGGCCTCTTCCCTCACAAGACCTTTCGGACCCATAGGAGCCCAAACATCAAGCAAATCTAAAGACCACTGACAATTCCTAAAAAGAAAACTACCAGTATTGATAGCAATCCATGACTTCTGCTCAAACAACAAATCAGGGTAACCATGAATAACCAAATTATAATCATCATACTTAGACAAAGGAAGCTCAAAAACCATATCAGTAAAAAAAGCATCACTATCCATCCACCAAATCCACTCAACTTCAGGGTGTGACAACATTAACCTCCTAATCATAGGCAATTTAGCCCAATAACCAGCTAACTCCATATCAAGATGAGCCATATTATAAACAATTTCAATCCCATGTAATCTACAATAATCAATCTTATTCTTAATAGACTTTAACAAATAATGATCCCCAATTGGGTTATCACAGGGCTTAGGAGGAGACCCAGTAAGAAGCAAAATTCGAGCTTTACCTCGAATAAAACTCGGGTATTCAGGGTTTTGATTCAGCCAAGCTTTACGGTCAGAATCCCAATCAGAGATTTTGGGGCCAAGGGTAAAAGTGGCATTTGGATTGAAAAAGGTGTTGTCTTTATCGTCAGGATCAGATGGGTCGGCGTCGGATCGGATCTCGGCGATGATGCGGTTTGTTTCTTCAATCATGTTTTGGTTAACGGCGTCGGAGTCGGAAGAAATGAGGTTAACGCCGATGGTGCCACGTAGGACGAGGATGGTGACAAAGCCACAGAGGATAGTGATTTTAACGTTGTTGAATGTTTTTGAGATCTGACGACCACGACGGTTTTTGCTGTTGGAGTTTGTTGTTGTTGTTGGTAAACCTGCGCTGCTGCTTCTGTTGTGAAGTGAACCATTCTCTTTTCCCATTATTTCTGTGACTCACTCTCAGTGAGAAATGAGTATATGGAATTTGATTGATGATAACAAACCAAAGTTCAATTTTGGAAATTTGGAAAGAGATAATTGTTTTCTACTTTCTACATGCTGGGTTTAGGAACTAAAATTCATACTATAAGCAACAAAGACGTGTTTCTCATTCTCTTTGGGAGTCTTCTTTTTTTAATACTAGTAATGTTTATGTTAATGTCAACATTTTTTAGCTCATATACTTTGATTGAATTGAATACTTGATTGTACTTAACCTAATACGCGTATCAAATCAAATTTCAATCACTGGCCTGTGCTGTGCAATTAGATTTAGGAATGTATAAATAGAATTTTCTATTTATACATATAAGCTGTCATTCTTTATTAAGTAATAATTACATTACTTTTTAATAAAAACTTACTTTATTTGGTGCTTAACCATTGTTCCGGGGATACTGGTTAACATTCTCCTTAGATTTATTATTTTATTTATTTTAACTATTACATATTTTTATGGCTTTTTTAATCATTATGTACGATTAATATTTCATATTTTTTAGCTAAAAAGGAAAGTTGAGACATTACACTATCGGACAAGTTAAAAAAGACAAACAAGTTTCAACCAGACACTTACCTAGACGACATTTCATTAGGCATGGCAATTGAGAAAAAGTTGTTAAACCCAAGGCAAAAGCATGCCAATTGATCAGTCAATAGAAGTTTGAGTTGATACACGGTGGTACTAGGAAAATTCCACGGTTAAAATGATATTTTAAGACATACAAAATTACTGAGAAAAGAGAAAATAAAAACCCCACGCATCTAAATCTAAGAAATCCAGCTTTGGCTGTTCTGTCAAATGGACCCTTTGTTGTCTGTGGTCTGTTGTGCACTCTCTACAACATCAACGTGTTTTACAGTTCTTCTACTATTACAACATAACATGGTACATAACATATTCTAGGAAGTAACACATTACACGTTACATAACATATCACACTAGAAAGCAGGCCAATGGATTGGGAAGCGCGTGAACTCCACTTCCATAGTAATAATACTAGTATTATTGCAACTGGCGTCGTGGGTTGGGTGAGAAATATCCAGCAGCTAAAAAGGCCCCACAAAATCCCCATACGTGAATCCTGTCTATTTCTGTTCATTAACTTGCATGTGCCAATGAATGCAATTACCCATGTGCGAGATTTCAAAATCATGCTCTCGTTTTCTCAGAATCTCCATGTTGTAACTTGTAATAATGTCTACCTTTTTAGATTCACATATCAGCATATGCAACTTTGAAAAATGAGCATTTTTACCATACCAGATAAGCCTAAAATATTTTTTTTTTGAAGAAAGATAAACCTAAAATATTAATTATGAGTTTAATTAATCATAGAGAAAACAGAATCATAGCCACCTGCAATGTTGATTAGTATGGATGACAAGGGGTAATTAACAATACTGGATTCATTGGTTAGAAACTTAGAAGATCAATAACAGCAGCAGCCAACAAGTCAGAAACTATCAATCAAGTGTGTTAGACACAGCGTCCCTTCTATGCTTAGTATCCTTTGTACTTAAACGCCTTTGTATAAAAGGACATCCTAGTATCCTACCAATGGAAGCTTCTCCTTCAAGCTTTTCCAATCATGCTTCTTTTTCTATGCGTGTATTGCGTGGTAATATCTCTTGCCCAAGGTGATTTAAAAGTACAAGTACTGAAGTAAACTATATCACAGGCCAAAGTAATTCAGTGATCAAAAAGTGGAAAAAATTACTCACTAGTCCAAAAAAGCAAGGTGTTTTGGCCTAACCTAAAAGGGTGGCCCCCAATCTATACCAACCTGGTGGATTGGTTTGTCTAAGATCTACCTTGGGATCAAGTTGGATTGAAGGAAAGCCTAAAATGGACATACCTCACGTCATTCTAAAACATTTTTACAAAAGCACACGTCAATTGTTATTGGCTTCCAAAACCATCAAGACATGCATTTCTAACAATTCATCTTTTAGGATCCATGGGAGAAGTGATGACAGTAATAATACGGTATGACTAACTAACATGTATAAAATCACAGTGAATTATGAACTTAAACTGACAAAGGATAAGATGCAGTTTAATTAATAGATCACAAAGGTTTTTTCATGCAAAATTTTAAATCCAACGATAAAGAGAGCATATGGTCGCTAAGCACAAACCTGCAGTAATACAATATATATTATTATAATAAATTGTTCACAAAGACAATGTAAATTACAAATTAAGAAGCTTCAGATTTCTTTTTCATTTTCTTCCTCCATGCTGCAGCTTTTCTCATTTTCATTCTCTCAAAATAATTTGAAAGTTTTTGCTGAGACTTAGCTTTTGGGCTATCCACAACATTGATTTTTTCTGGTCTTTTAGGTATATATACTTCTGTTATTGAAGGATCCAAAACATCCTTTGAACATTGAAGAGTGATGCCCATACATGTGGCTTCATCCCAAAGCTCTCTTCCTTTTTCAAAATCCCCTCCTCTACAAAGCTTTGGAATGAGCACATCATAAACTGGTCCATAACCTCCTACTGAGCTTCCCTTCATTTTCTCAAACAAATCAAGAGCGTGATTTACCCTTTCAACTCCACAGAGAATACCAATCAAACTGTAATAAAACTTATGGTTTGGTACCAAACCTTTTTCAATCATTTGATCCACTATCTCTTTCCCTTTACCAAATCTACCACTCAGAAACAAAACCCTTGCCACCAGATAATAGCTAACCCAATCTGGAGCAACTCCAGATTTGATCATTGCTTCAAGTATTTGACAAGATTCCTTAACCCTTCTAGTCTTCCCCAAACAAGAAAGCAAAATATTGTAACTGATTGAGGTCGGAAAAACCTTATAAGACCTCATCTCCATCATCACATTTAAAGCTTCTGGCACAAGTCCTGAAGGATTATGTCTGAGATTCCTTTCACAAAGGCACCTAAGGAATGTATTATAGCAAACTAAATCTGGGGTTACCCCATTTGTCTTCATCTCTTGAATAATTCTCCTAGATTCCTTCACATTCCTCTCCACAGACCAACCATAAAGAAGACTTCTATAAATGCATGGTAGTGCGCCTTTAATCTTGTCTTTGTGATGCCAAACTACACCTTCAGCCCTCTTAGCATGCCCTTTAGTGCAAAGAGCATTAATAATAGCAGTAACCGTGAATTCATCAATAAGACACTTATACTTATCCAAATTCTTGAAAATACCCAATGCTTCGTCTTCTTTTCCAAGTTTAACATAAGTCTCCGCTACAACACCAAAAGTTTGAGCCTCCATGACTCTACCCTCCTTCTTGAAATCTCCAAGCAAGATACCCATAGCCGTGTAATCTTTCTTTTCGGCAAAAACTCTAAGAGCATAATTATAATCCTTATCTTCCAAATCATAACTCAAATTCTTATTCGACCATAAGAAGAATCTGAGCAATCTTCTAGTGGGTGCCTCATGTTTAACGGAGTCAATAACTTGAGCTACAAGTGGTGAAGTCAAAGAACCCTTAAACTTATTTAGACTTGATTCTAGATCATCTAGTCCACCAACAGTGCTGGTGACAATGTGGCAGAGGTCTTGCAACAGGGGTGGTGTAGATATTGGGTGCAATGTGGAAAAGAGGGACACTGAAAGTAATTGGAACTTGTGGGTACTCGTATTTTGGAGCCAATAGCGTTTGAAAGCGGAGTTCAACAAGAAATGCATGCTGAATTTTCATTTGAGAAATTTATCAAACATGTTATGTGCATCCGTTGTAACTCAAAACCTCAAAAATAGCACTGATTGTTGTTAGCGAGGTTTGAAGAAAGTCCCCCAACAAAACCTCTTGTGATGAGAGGAAGAGGTGGAAATTCGAAGGGGACAGTCTTACTTCAATGGTTGAAGGCAGAGATCGAACCGTTAGAACAAGAAAGAAAAGGCTCAGGTTTTGTTCTACTAATAATAACTCTAAATCATTTACTTTAATATAATTTATTTAGGGGATCTCAAAAAATCAATGAGAGAAAGAGGGTGCTTCTTCCATCGTCACTCTTCTATCCGGGCACCATATTTATTTGCTCTACAATGGAGTGTATATTTAGCATGGTGTTAAATAGGTTGAACCAAAGTTATAAATATGAAATGACATGAAAAATATATTTAATTTTTCAATTAAGATAGTAGAACTAAAATTGAGATAAAAAATTACTGAATTGGTTTATCAAAAAACGGTATAAAGTAGTAAAAATAAATTATAAACTCGTGAGAGAATAACAGAACATATATTTTTTAATCACATGAGATTATGAGTTAAAAAATATGTTTTGCCAATGCCAAATAGACCCTTTGTAGATTTGAAACATTTTACATTGTGAAAAAGACATATGAATCAAAAAAAATAAAAATTGAAAGAGAATCAAAAAGAAAAATTGAATAAGCCAAAAACACATTGATTCAATGTTACTTGCTTTTTTGTGTACAAGAGTTACTATGGTTTTTTTTTTGGTTACAAGAGTTACTATGGTTTGCCAGTGTGTTTCTAACGAAATAAAAAATAAAGAAGACTTTGTGGTCACTGATAATATAATTATTGAGTACAATGCAATTAATTCATCTTCAAAATGATAGTTATGTGTGGGTTGGAATCCTCTCCAAGCAAAAATGAATTTCATGTAAGAAAATTCTAAATGCTACTGTATGTGGTAGTATGTTCTAGCCCTCTTATTTGTTCAGTTAATGCGCTTAGCCTTCTCCATTTTAGCCTCTTTCTCAGCTTTCTTCTTCTCTAATTCTTCTTGTTTGCAATTCTCTTCACGTGCTATTTTGAACAACCTTGTAAAACTTAATATAGTTGCAGTAACTGCAAAGTATTAAACCAGAAACAAAAAGAAGTTAGCTTGTGCATTGTAGAAATAGACAGGAGAACATATCACTACATATTCGAAACAAAACCTAATCCCACGTGGGTGATAAACTTCATTCAGTTCGGCCCTCCCATTTTAATAATCTCCAATATTCATCTTACTACTCCTTGATTATTCATATAGCATATCTAATTATTTCAATGTCTGAACAGTCCATGCAAAAAAAAAAAATGTAAGTCAGATAATAAACCATATAAAGTAGAATTAGATTAGTTCATGTAATATGATAGAAAACTTGATTACTGATAAAAAGAAACACAAATAATGTTTATGCGAGAAGAAAAAAAAATATAAAGATTATATTTAGCTTGTCATCGCTATTGATCAACAACAAATAAGGGCATGAAAGAAAAAATATCCCATAGGCATATCAGTAAAATTTAGGTAAGAGTTGAGATCTGCTCCATTTCTCAAAAGAAATGGAAAGCCCCGTTACTAAGATTTTGGGTGTACAGACACATATGTCTAGAATTGTTGACATTAATTAGGCCTTGTACACCCAAAAACAAAGTGATTGAGCTTTCTATTTTTGAGAAATTGAGAGGATATCCACTCTTAGGCAAAGAAGATAAGTAATAATCCCAGATAAGAAAAGTAAAGAAAGAGAACAATTTGGACACTGAGAAAATAGGTAAAAAATATGAATAAGGATTTGGAATTGTTGAAAACCTATTCTATTGTGTGCATCAGAAATTCTTGCTCAAGTATGCAGTTGTAGACAGTGCACCCAAGGGCATGTCATATAAGTCAGTTTTACTTTTATATAACCTCCAAAATAAAAGATGCAACAATGAGCATGAAAAAAAAAAGCAAAAATGCACCAAGGCTTCCCATTTTATCCACATAAATTGTGATTGTTCAATATCCATAAGCAAAACCAAAGAGAAGCAAAGGAAAAATAATATATATATATCCTCTATGAGCTTAGGAAATGAAACACCCTTAAGCATATGAACGTGCTCTAACCAAATAAAACAAATAAACAAACACCTAGCCACTGCAGTTAAAACTTGGAAGAAACATAAATCTGCATTTTGAACAAGTCATTTAAAGAGAAGACGGCTACCATATCCCTTTTTATTCAAATGCAAGTTTGGGGTTTTGAGATGCTTCTGGGATTCTGTATTTCATTTCTAAACCCAGGTGATTATGATAGTTGTCATAACTACACGATCAACAACATCCAAGATGCGGTAAAACCAGTACTCCAAATTTATTTTAGAAATTTAACTTTATTTGTCACTGTTATTATTATATTACAGATATAATGAAGAATCAAGAACCTGAAATAAAAAGATAAGCACCTTACAGAAAACTTCGGGCACAGGTCCATCATTTTCAGATACAGCTCTTGTTTAACCTTTTCTAATCCCTTGGTGATTTCCTGCACCCCTTCTGTTAATGATTTCAATTGCATCTGAAAAAATCTGTTTCTAATCCCTTGTGATTTCCTGCACCTCTTCTGTTAATGATTTCAATTATTTCTGAAGAAAAAAAATCAGTTTTCCAATCAATACAGATTGTAATATCATTAATTAATAGCCAAAAGTTATACAGTCCTACCTGTCCCAACAGTATTTTATTCTGGTTAAAATGCAAATAGATATTTCAACATTCACTAATAAGTTACGGGTATAGCAAATGACTAGAAGGCATAGGCTATAAGCTTTTACTGGCAAAATTACCTGTGTGTTTTCTTCCCAAGACCAAAATGGGAAGCAAGAGTAGCCATAATAATATTACAAATTGTAATTTACAATTTACAGATGCTGTATGTCAAAACTTGAATGAACTAGCCTTCATTCCCACAAGGTGCAATGCTCGAGTTTGCATTGAATGGGATGTTTTGAAGAGCTTTTAACTCATTTCGTATATGTAAGTATTTGAAAGAACTTATAAACTATTATATTCATAAAGTGTTTAAAGAAATTCCTCTCAAATTTTCTTCAATTATAAAACAGCACAAACATAAATTTTTATTCTCTTATTGATTAATGAGAGGTTAATTTTAACTCTTATTTGTAGCTGTGGACATGGTTATGTTGCAAACCTTACTATTGCAGAAAAATGCGGGCAAATGTGGCTGCAATTACTGTTGCAGAGACTTCTAAAATCATTATATTCTAAAACTTTATATTGGAGTTACAGACTACAATTTAAAATTATGATAACAAAAATATAACGAAAGAAGTGGATGTATAAGGAATTATTGTGGCAAGTTATGAAGAGAATGATCATGATACCTTCATGTTACCAGCTTTTTTTCCGAACTTTTGAGTCAACAATACCAAAGAGTCAATTGTGGGTTCACACAGTTTTCTCGTTTTACATATTACAAGTTTTCCTATGGAGGAATGTGATACGGTGTCAATGTTTTCATGGTGGATGAAAAATTTTAGAAGAATACTCTAAATCGTTTTCATGGTGGATGAAAAATTTTAGAAGAATACTCTAAATCGTTTTCATGGTCACTGCTTGGGAACTAGTGTTTGTTTAGAATCACTGTACGGAACTAGTGTTGGGCAATGGCAACTGAGACACTTGAAAAAACAACAAAATGAGCACTTGCCTTCTGATAAGTCCATGCAAAAATAATTGTAAAACCAAAATGCACGAAGCAAAAATTATGTTCTTCCTATATTTCCTATCCCTCGACATCCAAGAGAACCTCTGTTATGTCTGGTTTATAGCCTTCGACACGGGCTTGCTCGGTAATCTCACAAAGGGTTTCATAGATTAAAGATGAATGCTCATGAGTCATATCACCCACCACAAAATTATGAACAACCCCATAAATTTGGATCCAACTTTGGCCAGGAGGTTTTTTCACACCCATCTCAATCATTTTTTGTCTCACTGCAATGACATCCTGCCACCTTCCGGCAAAGGCATATATGTTTGACAAGAGCACAAGATAGCCTGCAGCTTGATCGGTGCTGTCAAGCTCAGCAACTAACTTGTTTGCAACTCGTGATGCTAGCTCTGAATTCTTGTGTATTCGACAACCACCGAGAAGGGCACCCCATATTGCATCATTAGGCTTAAAAGGCATAGTTTCAATAAGTCTATATGCTTCATCTAAGTAACCTGCGCGACTCAAGAGATCAACCATGCATCCGTAGTGTTCAATCTGCGGGCTGATTCGCCAAGTATGTATCATCGATCCAAAAATTCTGCGTCCTTCCTCTACAAACCCTGCATGACTGCAAGCACAAAGAGCTGCAATGAAGGTTGTTCCATCAGGTTTTATCCCACTTTTCCCCACACCATCACTAAGCATATCTTTAAACAGATCAAGAGCTTCCTTCCCAAGACCTTGTTTTGCAAAAGCCATGATTATGATAGTCCACGACACGGTGGTTTTCCGAGACATCTTGGTAAACATTCGATAAGCTTCATCAATGATTCCACAACTAGCATACATATGCATGAGTGCATTATTCAACCGGACAGAGGATTGTCGCTGCCTCTCTTGAACATACCAATGGATCCATCTTCCTAACTTCAGATCCCCTAATTCAGCACATGCTGATAAAACTGCCACCAGCACCACCTGATCCAATTCCACACGCGCTCTCCTCATCTGACCAAACAACGACAAAGCTTCAACACATTGCCCATTCTGAGCACACCCAGAAATCATAGTCGTCCAAGACACAACATTTCTAACCGGCATTTCCTCAAAAACCTTTCTCGCAGCATCAAAATCACCACATTTAACATACCCAGCAAGTAAAGAATTCCAACTAACAACACTTCTTTGAGTCATATCATCAAACACATACCGTGCTTGCTCAACACCGCCACAATCCACATAGAAATTAATCAAATTCGTATTAACAAAAATATCCGAGCCATACCCTTTTGCCAGAACAATACCATGCAACTGTTCCCCTTCTCTAACCAACCCACCTCGCACACAAGCACTCAATAGAAACGAGTACGTAAACCCATCAGGTTCAGAATCATTTAACACCATTTGACTGTAATACTGAACCGATTTCCACGGCGTAATGCTACCGGCATAGGCTCTAATCATGTGATTCCAGACAGTGGTTTTTGGGTTATGGATTTGAATAAAGAGTTTGTGGGCATGTTGGAGTTTACCAGAGGCTGCGTAGAATGAAAGAAGCTTGGTGATGATGTTGTTCTTGTGAGAGAGACCGTTGAGAATTACTTGGGTATGAATTTGAAGGATATTGGTTTCGGTGTTGTTACAGGTTTGAAGCAATGAGAAAATGTGCTCTTGAATAACTCTTTTCCCGGTTGCAGGAACACCGGGTTTGATCATAATCCAACCCCAATAATCAACAATGCATCCTAATCAAAATCTAGAACATGCCACTGAGTGTTTGAAGAAAGTCCTCAAAGAGAATCTCTCGATATTTAGCTAGTGAATCAGTATGTGCACAAACTTCATTTTTTTTGTTTTTTTGAGTTTTAGACATGAATGGCTCAAGAAAATTGCAATAAGTGACTTCCTTGGTCTCATAGTACAAGACTTAGGTCACCAAAGGAAGAAAAAAAATAGTATATGACTTATCAAAAGGGTCATCAGGCGAAAGTAATTGTGTTGCACCACTCTCACCCCTTTGACATCATAACCCAAAAGATGGTAAACAATCTTTTCCCTTTTAATCAGATATCAGAGTTTGGATCAAACCTGAAAATACAACAATGTTAAATTCTATTGAGAGAGAGAGTTTTGTCATTCATTATCGTCTTAGAGTTAATCTCAGTAGTTGCATGAAGAGATACTCAATTCACGCCAAAAAAATATCTCGCATAGCATTCTTACTACTCTTTTTGTCTCTAAGAAGAATGTTAGAGACACTCTCTTTTCAACACTCTCTTCAACTCTTATCTCTTATCATAAGAATCTCTTAACAAAAATCACAAGTATAATAATAGTTGTTGTAATACATTTGTAAAAAATGTGTGTTAGTTTTACATATTTACCTCTATAGTTATTAATATCATAATTGAGAGAATATGTATTTACATTTTTCGGTGGTAAATTAAATAAAGACATTTTTGTAAAGAAGTTATTAATGCACGTGGAATTATGTAGAGTCTTATAAAAGATATATTAAATTAATAAATTTAAATTGTTAAATTCTAAATATCTTAAATTTTAATTGACATAAAAGTTATTATGAATTAAGAATGTTCTTGCGCACAAATTAAAAAGTGTAGTTAATTTTATATGTGAAAATAAAATAAAAATAATTGAAAAAAAATACCGATTAGGTTTGTCTAACCATGTATCCCCTACCTTTTGGTGACTTTAGACATTTTTCATATAGGGAAAAAGAGGGAAATAAGATGAGACAAAGTGTGTAATATGAGAGAGAGATGTAGAAGATGGTTACCACCATAAAGTCATAGAATCTCAATATGAATATAATGATTAGGATTCTTTAACTTTGTACCCCATACCTTTTGGTGACATTTTTCATGGACAAAAAAAAGAAAGGGAAATAAGATGAGGCAGAATGTGTTATAGGAGAGAAATGGAAAGAAAGGTAGAAGACACTTCTCTCCTTAAAGTGTTTAAGTAAGAGAAATATGAAAGAGAAATGATAAATAAGATGAGAAATAGAAAAAAGATACAGAGAAAGTTATGATAACTTTCCCTCAACGTTATGATAACTTTCCCTCAACAAAATCAGTAATCAATTTATACGTATTGTGATTCCCCCAACTTTATGTCTCCTATCTTTTGGTGACATAAATATTTTTTAATAGAGAAAAAAAGTGGCAACTAGAAAATAAAAGAAGGAAAAAAAAAAACAAAAAGAGGAAAATAAGATGAGAGAGGTGAAGAGGTCATTTCCCTTCATTTAAGTCAGGGAATCTCAATTCTTGTAATACATGGGTAAGATGCAGTTCGTCATTTAACCTGTTCCTTTGTCACTGAATTTTGTATGCTTGCGACATTCTTCTTAAGAGTAGGTGTGGGACTGTGGTCTGTGGGTGTAGTTGTTCCCAATTATTTCTCTTTTTACATCTAAACTTCTTTCAATTCAAGAAAATGAGAATATCAGAATGCACACTCTGTTCTTTGCATCATCATTCAATGAAAGTTTAAATATATTGTTGGTGTTTGTAGACATTGGTATACCCGATTTTTGTATTAGTTGTTGTAAATAAATCTGTATGATTCCTTATAAATATATCACTTTTAGTGTTTTGTCATTATAGTTTTTTATTTTAGTGTTTATGTATGATTTTTTTTTTGAATGGTAAGTGTTGGTCGCTAATTTGTTAGATTAATATTTACTCCATTTGGGTTTAATGTTTAAACTCAGGACTTCCAACTCGTTTTCCTCAAACCAGTTGATCTACCAACCCATTTTTGGTTTTAACCTTGTTGTTTTATTTTAGTCTCATTAATATGTAGAACTGATTGTAATGCCTATAATGAATATTAGACAGATATTACAGGGTTTAAAAACGAATTTAAGTCCTAGGGAATTAAATGTTGCCTGCATTTGTAACTTTCACAACCCTGTTCTTTATTTTGTTTTGCTGAAAGAGCCCCCTGAAAATTTCAAGAGTAATGAGAAATTCTAGAAAGAATATAAGGGAGGGGGAAATACTTTGAATGGTTGTGAATTTTGTTTGACAAAAAACTCATTTTTGGGACAACTTAAAGGTGTCTGACATATTCTTTATATTTATGAGCTACCACAGCCTGCTCCAAACAGTTCCAATTAAACATAAGTATAAAACTTTTAAACTCATTGGACATAACCAGCAGGAGGTTCACCTTCTGCAAGAGCACGGTAGGATGAATCATTTGAAGAAGTGATATTCAAAAGAGACCAAGCAAGAGTTTGTGTGAACTCCACAGGATGAGGGTGCCTACTGGAATTGGATCAGCATTTTAAGCAAAGGCACGCGCTCGTCAACTAACGCCGACACAATAACTTTCCATCAAAGCAAGGATCAGAGGCAAGTCCTGCATAGGACAATTTTAGTGCAGGGGAGAATTAATGGGACAAAGAGGCAAATTGACCTTCTCAAGCATCCTTAGGAGAGGAATCTCTTGTGTCATTGTTTTCTTCCTCCTCTTCATCCTCATCGTCATAGTCGGTGGAAGCAGGTTGTCCATTTAGATCCACATTAATACCATTCAACTTCCTGACAAACTGTCCCCTAACACGAGGCCGCCTTTCTGCAAGTTGTTTCCGATTGACGTACCTAATTTTCTTATCGAAGCAACGCTCTTTTCTTTTCTGTCTAAACTTCATCAATGCTGCTTCTCTCCTATCAACTTTTCTTAAGTTTGCTTCACATGAAGTTGAACTTCCTAATGACGGCCATGGATGAGCTGTAGAAACCTGACCGGTTTGTAAACAAATACTCATGGGAAAATATGGGTAGGGTGTCATCCCAGTTGCATGAGGTGGACATTGGGGAAGTTGATTGTACTGGGAAATCATAGATGAACTAACATGACTCTGAAGGTTCTGGATATTCTTTTGATACATATGTGTTGATGACTGCATCATAACATGATTAGCAACTCCTGGCATATAATACGGATAAGCATGTTGGGCAGGCATGCCCGATTGGTTGAGCTCAGAACCATAACTTCCATTTCTTGGATGAACCACCCCTTGTGGATGTTCTTCCCTGTGATTACTATTTTGCTGTGAAACCTCCATTGATGCAGGTGGGGTACACGATCTCTCAACAGAGAAAGAATCGGGGATACTATTGCTTCTAGGTAAGTCATCTTGTGAATGGCTTTCAATCGTTTCTCCATTTTCATGTCTTATAAGGTCATTACCCCCTTGTTGAGAACATGCTTGATTCATATCTTCCACCCTCACTAGTAATGTACCGCTATTGTCAAAATGAGCAATCTCTTCCAAGTTGCTCTTCATTGTTGTTGCTTTGACATAAGTGAAAAAGGCTGATGATTCTCCAATTCTGAGTTCACTCTTCTTCGGACCTGATGAAAAATGTTTTACAAAATTATGTAAAATCAGAGGCAACATAATGAAACTGGCAATGGGTTCTCACATCAGTAAATTTTATTCAGCTTGAGGAACTTAAGTATCCCTTCTAGACTGAAGTCATTTTCATAATTAAAAAATGAAGCTATAGAAGGAAAAATAAGATGTGCAAACTACCATCAAAGCTACTATTTGTAACTCTGTTGCACGGCGGATGCTGTGCTGAAGAACCTGTATAATAAGCAACAGCAAAGCATGAACAAAAGAACTTAATTAGTTTTCTTGAAATTGAATAGAAGATATGATATAACAGAAAATTGGCTACTAGAAGGCGACAAAGGAATAATAATTTGGCATATATCTATCCTACAAGTTGTCTAATGCAACTACAGGAAACAACTAGCTGTGCACGAAATTGTATTCTTCAAAGGAAAAAGGAGTGTACCTGTTCTTCTTCGATCACTAATTCCCGGTACATCAGGCTGATATTCTGATACATGAACATATGGATGCTCCTCAATAACAGCAGCAGCAGTGGCAATACTAGCCTGAAAAAGTATACGTGAGTTATATAGCAGAATCTCGACCATACCATCATAATTTATATGCCTTTTTGTAAAGCAATATATGAGAGTGTGAACCATGCTGATATTAAAGTCAACACGCTGAAATAATTTCCAAAGCAATTAACATTCACCTCTTCTTGTTGGATTGAAATTTCCGCCTGTTCTTGTTGGATTGAAATTCCAGCCTCGGGATTATTGCTTCTTTTGGACTTGTCGTCTGTGTCATCAGAGAAGAAGGTGGCGCTGTTTGTATTGGCATCACTAGGGTCTGATGCTACCAGATCAAAATCATAATTCAAGATGTTGTTCTCTATAAGTCCAAGCTGTCACAATAATAGATTAAAAAAAAAAACATTTCAAGTTCCATTTGAGAATATAAAAGCTATGCATTGCATTGGAAATTTAAAGAACAATGTAATGTGGATGTGCAATGGAGTGGAGATATACCAAATGCGCGTGTAACACAAGATTAAAAGAGACAAGGATACAACAGACCAAAACGTACAAGAAGACAAGGAAGGATAAGATAAGGAAATGTTCACAAAAAATCCAGATCGGAAAAGAAGCGGAATCGAGATACACAATTGCACATGCATAGTAAAGAATCAAACTAGAGTAAAGGGGAGACACTACCCCAGCATTATTTATATATTTCATTTATGGTTAGTACATGTGAATGTGTGTTTGTGCATGAAATCTGCTTTTAATTGAAAATGGATTTACAATCATCGGGTGAAGTTTAAGAACAAATGGGAAAAGAAAAAATAGTACAAATAAAAACAAGTAGCCAACATCCTTAAATATGTAGTGCAATACATACCATGCGTCTCCTTCTCCACATGTGGGTCCACAAATTTAATAGTTCATTAGTACGTAAAGGCTTTACTAGATAGTCTGCTGCTCCGAGCCTCAAGCACTTAACAACAATTGATACCTCATCTTGTGCAGACATCACTAAACCAAAAATAAAAAATAAGAAAATAACATTGACAAAGAACATAATATAATTTGGCTAAAATAATTAGTCTTACAAGTTCCTTAAGAAAATAAAGAACTAAAGCTTACTTATAATAGGGATTCGGCGCAGTTCTTTATCCCGTGCTATGTACTTCAACATCTTCATTCCCTTTTTTATTGGAAGGTCAACTTCCGCTAGTATGATATCTATATATTGTCCTTCCGCATTCAATGCGTCAATCACTTGCCGTGCGGATTTTACAGACGTAACTGTGAAGCATGAAAAATCCATAGTTTATATATCTTCGGAGAATATTTGAAGAATCGCAGAAACATTAAATCATACAAGCCAGACTGTATCCACGAATAGGAAGAACTTAATGAAACCATTACATGTAAAGTTATTTTCGTTCTTGGAATTGAAAAGGAAAGGAGAGGAGAGGTTGCTCCACAGGGGGAAAATATTGCACAAGTTCATACTTCTGGGCGTTAATTCTTAAAAGATAAAATTGAATTTCGAATTCATGAAAACTCGATAAAAATCCACACTACTCATGGTTACTCATGGTTCTCAAAGTTGAAGTAAGGAAGTTCCTTGCACAGGCTTAATTAAGTCTAACTTATGGAAGCTAAATAGTCCTCTTGGAATAATGTTTCATGTACACCTTGAACAAACATGCGTATGCATCAAACGGGAAAAACAAATTTGATAATTTCAACCAGCCAATGAGAACAAATACTCAGGCAGAGAACAGAATTCAGTAAATAAGGTCATATTTGGATAAACAGCTTAGTTAAGGGCTTATGCTATAAGCCCTTATCATATAAGAACTTATGTATAAACTATTTCTATAACAAAAGATAAAATAAAGTCAAATTATTCTCATATAAGCTATAAATTGTTTTCATAAACTATCCTATAAAGCTTATGGAAATAAGCTGAAAACAACTCATGGACATGACATCAGTTGTTCCCATAAGCTCGCTCAAACAATATCACATGTGGTTACGCCAGTAGATAAGTTCAAATAAGTCGATCTAAATAGGCCCTAACTCCACAACAAGAAGGCATCAATTTAGCCAGATGAAATTTTAATCTGGCTTACAAAATAACAATATGCTAACATGTTTTTTTCTACCTAATCCAATAAGAGTTATACTCTAATGAATTTAGAAAACTCAACCTCACTCACACTACACCCTTATAACAAAGCAAAATTTGAATATAATTAAGGATTTAGCACGAGAAAAAAATTCACATAGCCAAAAAAATAAGGAAGGGTGAATTTCTTACCCTGATAAGAGCAATTAATAAGAAGTGTAAAAACCTCTTCTGAACTCTTGGAATCACTATCACACAGCAAAATCCTAACTTTACTCCTATCGATGAATCCATCACCACTCTTGCTATTATTTCCACCACAATTAACCTCTTTACTGTTCAAATCAATAAGTTCTTCAGTATCCATCTCAAATCAACCCCTTTGGTCTAAACTACACACAACTCAATATAACAACCTAACCTCCATCCAAAATCAATTTTTTCACACAAACCCTTAATTAACTAGATGTATGAAATTCATAAGCTATTCTCATCATCAAATTTATCAAAAAATCTAACGGCTAAGGGAAAAAATCAAGTTTTTGGAGACCCAAAGGATGAAAACTGGAAAGGATAATGGGGTTTGTGAGATTGGGAAATTTGCAGAGGGTGGGGACTAACGTGCGCTGAAAAGGAATAAAGAGGGGAAGATGGGGGTGTAAGATAGCAAAAGGGAAATGACGTGGAAAGAAAAAGTGAAAAAAGAAAGGGAAATAGATATTTAGTAATAGTGGGTGTGGCTGTGGGTTGAAGTTTGGATATTTTGTTAGAGATAGATAGCTGGCCACGTCACTTCAACTTCAATCAACAAAGATCTTCCTCATTCATGCCAATTCTATGCAATGGAGCCATTGATCTAATCTCAACTAAAATATCCCAAAATATCTAGTTGACCAATCATGCAATTGTACACAATAGATAATCCAACTTAGAGTCGTTGTTTTCGATTTTGATTGTTGATTGGAGATAGAACGGTTTAAACTAAATAGTGTATATTTTGTTAAAATGATTTTGAGAGTAAATTTTTAGATCAAATATTTAACATCGATTACAACGTCCTGCTGTAAATCTCATAAATAATCTCAATCATTGAATTAACATGACATTTTTTTTACTAAAGTAAAATAAGTTTGAACTACGTAACTAGATTCAAAGACTAAATATATGTTTGATTTCACTCTGAATTTCTCAAAATCAAAATATAGTTGTTGTAATACAAAACAAGCACTAGCTTGTTGGTAACAAATGAACGAGGAGAATCCACTTCCAAAATATCTTTCTTTCATTTTCTGTTGGATACATTGCTCTACCAAACAATTCTTGACACGTGCCATCCCATTCTCATATGTCAACCCACTTACAAAAGAAATTTACTAATTATATACTGTTTTCTTTATGAATAAGTACAAATGGCATGTCACAATTGTTAGTGTATAAGCTAGGCTTAATTGCTTATGCCATGGTGCAGTACAGAATTATATTACATAATAATAATCACAACTAAGACTTATTGATATAGTTAGTGACCATAGTTATGATCATAACATAATTGACACCTAAAAATGTTATTTGAACATTTAAAAGTTGACAACACTGTATAAAAATAGTATCTATGCTATACATACATTATGTTGTACAATAAAATCTTTTTCCAAATAACATTTCTCATCGCCTAATATCAAGGTCTCCAGGAGCTATAGTTCACTAAGCATGTTGTTTTGCTAAATCTGTGCATTTCATTTACTCGTAATGTGATATGTGTATTAGATACAATACAATGTAACAATATTAGTCACGCTTGTTAGTTAGATTAGTTAGTTGTTCTTATTGGTTATATAAGTTTTATTGTACATCTTTGTATAACAACAATTAATCAATATAGTTTCTAATACTTTTTATGTTCTATTGATGATAAGATGATGAATATAAATAATATTTCAGCAAAAAAAAGTCTTGAGTATCATAATCAGACTTACGATGTTACTAAAATAAAAGAACAAAGTATATTTGAGATGCATTTGAGCGAGCTGTGCTGAAAAAGTAGTCCACTATCCTTTCTTTTAATATTTACTTTTTCAGGCAGACCAATCATGTTCTAATGGCATTTTCAGATAGGGAAATGCTTGTTATAGCGACCAAATGTATCATCGTGAAGAGTTAAGATCTTCTCCATTTACTAAGTGTCATTTGATGAGAAATAGATACAAAAAAGGATGTATCGAGTCTCACTACTGTTAATTATTTTTAAATTTATGTGTTTTTATCTCTTTAAATGAATGAAATTGAGAGACTAATAAATAGAGAGGATTTTGACTCCATCGTGAACAGTTCACGAGCGTTCATGGCATACTTAATATTAATTTGTTCCATATTTTGTGGAAACAAGATCATAGTGGTTCTAGTGGCATATCATGTTTGTTTGCAATGTATTTGCAATTACATATATCGCTGTAAGTTGCATTATTCATTTGATTGATTATTCAACCCAAACTGCCCATGTGTAGTTAATGGGTGCTTTTTAACGGATTGATGCCTCATTGTTATATTTTTGCTCCAATTATATCATTAAAATCACAACGACCCATCATGATTTTTTAAAAGATACATCTTATAACTTCTGCAAAATCATGGCTCACCGTAATTCTAACATACCCACCTTAATACAAACCACAGACGAAAAATGTCTTTAAGTGAAATTTTATAAATTACTTTAGACTTTTTCTAAGACCTTGTATATATTATGCATTGTCGATACCAACTTAGCTAAGCTCACGAGGACTTTTTCTAAGTTTCATATCATATCATATAAATGTTCAATTGAGTTATTAACGAAAAGTCCATAAACAAAAAAGTTGAATACCTAAAAAGTAAAAACAACACCCGAAATGTTTATTTTAGCAACGCAGATTTCCATTAACAAGTTCCTCTAAAGTGAAAAAATTATTTTAAGAGGTAATCTATTAAATAATCACACCTTTGATATGAAATATCACCCATTGTATTATTAATCTAGTTCTAAATCGCATTTTTCAATTATTAGCAGGCCTTCAATTCAATAAGTATCGGTTAGAAATTAATAATCTCAAGTTATTTTTGTATTTATTCGTTTCCCACAGGAAAGTAAGTTTATCCCTGTAGTCCTACATCTATATGGAGTTGAGCAGATGTCATCCATGAATAACCAGAAAATTTATAAATGTGAACATAAATTAAAATATTACAATGAAATATAATCTTTGCAACATAAACAATGGTTAATCTATCAATCCTGATGGCATGAGGTATGTACCATCTAATCTACGCTTCAATCTATTCTTCCTTCTAGTTGCAATGAATGGTCAATTTCTTGGCAACCAATTTAATCCCTGCATTCTGATGATAGTCATACAGATCTAAGGAGAAGGCTGCATCAACAAACGTCCCAGGCTTGAACAAGGAATCAAGTTCTGCAGCATCGAACTTGCTGAAGAGAAGCCTTTGCACAGATCCAGATGATTCTTCTTGATATATTTCTGTTGCGTAAATGGCAATCTCTTCGCACACTGCTGTGGGTATACTGTAATGCATATGTCACGAACGTCAGAGAAATTTTCTTTAATCAAATAAATATATGTGTGTGTGCAAGCATACATGTGTACAGGTCAAGAACTTACTGCAATCTGATAGTAGGATAGTTGAAGAAGCCCTCTTTCCTAATAACAACTGGCCTCCAATCAGAGCTGCTACCAGATTCCGAGGATAATTTACGTGCAACATTGTCACATGCATCAAGAACATTGCATAAACTTGGTGATGGATCAACCACAAAATTTAACCGTGGCCGGCCAGCACTATCAACAAACTTTGTGCTTATTCCAAACCGCACTTTCAAACCAGAACAATGAAGCTGAAATGGGAAACCTTCATGAAGTAATTCTATCCTTTGACTGCCATAATAAGATGGAACAAGAGATGCATCAATAGAAGATATTGATATTTTTTCGGGCTCTAAAACAGCAATAGAGCTGCTGCCAGCCTGATGCACAGAAGATGAGGCTGCTGAACCAGGTGAATATTGTATGGATTTTTCATCCATGGCTACATCTGTCCTAATGGATTCTCTATTAATTTCGTTCTGAAGCTCACGGAAGCTAAAAGTATCTGCAGCATTTGAAACAGCGATTTCTGTGCTGCTTGTTGCAAGAGAAAGGATTGGATGATTTTTATCTTGAGTTTCAGTTTCAGGAGATGATACCAACAAACCCCCTTCTGGCCGTGATTTCCCGTTACTGCGACTTCTGGTAACAGCATTTGGTGAAACCCAACAATTTTCAGTGAATATATCTGGGAGACTTGACTCCTGTAAAGACAGAGATGTTATCATCATTTTCACCATTGGTCCTCAACTAGTTCCATAGAAAACTAAATAATATCTGGAAGGAAAGTTTTTTAAGTCAAATGAGAAAAATATGAACTAAACAAAGAGTGTTGTTTCTGAATTTTATCAAAAAAACAAAATGACAAAAACTTGACTGTGTTCTACTTCTACCAAACACACATCAGGTTTAGAGACTCAATGTAGCCACAAATTTTTTCTCTCTAAAATTAATTAGAATGGTGATGAACTGACATCAAGTTAACAAAGAGTCTAGTTTTATTTCTTACTTATGATTTGAGAAAGCATAAAACTGTATCAACTAATACGAATCGTCTCTACAACAACGGATGAGTAGTTGTTTGCAAAGACTTAACAAGGACATTTTGAATTACCAAGAATAGAACTGTTGCACAGTATTTGAGGACTTCAAGATTCATCCGAACATCATCTAAGCTCCTGAAGATGCAAACAAAACATAAGCAAAAGGATATTGAATATAGAAGATGACTGGAATGCAAGGGATATAAGCTTTTTACGGGCTCAATTACCTGTGTGTCTGCTGCCCAAGACCAAAATAGGTAGCAAGAGTAGCCATCTGCAGTGAACAACATCGCAAATTGTAACTTAAAATTTACAGATGCTGCCATAATGAACAAACCTTCATTCCCAAAAGCTGTAATGCTCTAGTTTGCATTCAAGGGAACATTTGGAGGGATAAATCTGGACACCCAGAATTCAAGCATTCAGTACATCAGTGACCGTTGAATCAAGGATCAGATGGTCCAGATTTCAAGCTCAGTATTTATTTTCAAAATGAATCAAAATCTGCATATTTTGTGAACTATACGATTTGAATCCAATGGTCACCAATGCATTGACAACGTGAATGCAGGAATATCTCAATTGTAGGGTATCCGTATCCGTTTGGAAGAACTTTTGACTCGTATTGTATCATATCTTACATGTAAATACGCATTAAAAAGAGCTCTATAAAAATGATATTTCCTCTCATTTTCTCTTTGATTACAAGAGCAATTCATGCATATTCTCTTATTGAATAATGAGAGTTTAATTAAATACTTGTTAATTCAATTTCAAATGCCCTATGAATGGAATAAGCATATAACTATAAAAAATATATATAAAAGCAGAAAATTGCATACTAAGACATGTTATATATGTAGAGAATGATACCTTCATGTTACCAGCTCTTCTTCCAAACTTTTGAGTCAACAAAACCAAAGAGTCAATCAAACCCTTAGGTTCAGGCGGTGGCTGTTTAATCGCAGCAAACGCATCTCTAATCCGAACACAATCAAATCTTATAATATTATGACCGGCCCAAATCCTCCCTGCACAAAATTCACCACATTAACCCTAAGCATTGACGTGGACACAGACACCGGACACAACACAACAGCTGTATAAGTAATAAATTGCATAATTGAATGTAATCACATGTCCGACATTGACTTCCATTTAAAAGAAAAGAAAGATAAATGAAAAATGAAACGAACCATGAAGAAGGTCATAAACGGAGTGAGCAATATCAGCAAAGGTAGGAGCGTTGGAAACAGCTTCAGCGTTAATTCCGTTACATCGCTCCGATAACGGAGTGATGAGTGAAAGTTCGGAGGGTCGGACCAAAGTTGAGTAGTTTCGAAGCTCCGTTAACTTCCTTGGACAAACCAGAATAGCTCCGAATTCCAAAATGGCAAAACCTTGACCGGGTCGGGTCGGAACGGTGGTTTCTACGTCGAAGAATACAATCTCCGATCGGTCATCGCTGAGAGGAAGAGAACCCATTTTTTCGAAATTGAAAGCAGTTACAAGAATTCAGAAATGTTCTGGTACTAGGAAATGTACTTGGCTAAGGTATGTACTTTGATTGATTGATTGATATTTATTTGTTTAAACGCGGCAACAACGTTAATTTATAGGATAGGATCGAAAAAAGAAAAAAAAACACATGAGCAAACCATCAATTTGGTTTATGTGTTTATAGCTCCCTCTCAAATTAATACTTAATTCTATTAATATTTTAAAATATGTTTTTAAATTATATCTTTGTCTTAGATGTTTTTATCATATGATGAGACACTTAATTGAAAAAAATTTGGCATTGACTATTTTAAAAGATTTTCAATCAGATATGTTTTTGTCAAATAACGAGGTATTTAATTGATTTTTTTTACTAAAGCAAAGACTATTTTAAAATACCAATAGAGTCATGAACTAATTTCAAAGTGACTTATAAACAAAGAGATTAGATACCACGTAGAATGGGTTTGTGTCGTGTAGGTTTGTTTTGTCGTTTGGGCTATTTAGGCCCATTACGCAAGTTATTACAAACCCGTCTGTGAGGTTGATTATAGATGCAAGCTAGGTATATACCATTATACCCCCCATTTCATGAAATGTTAGTTAAATTAAATTAGAAGGAAATGAATGCTTCTTGCACTGTTTCTTTACGTATTTGCTTTTGAATGAAAATGATGTTAGTTATTGTTAGTTATACTTTGCTTTGTGAAGGAGCTTGCGGCACGTTTGGTAAATTGGTACAAGCCTCGTGGGGAACCCCAGTAAAGCATAAAAAAGATCCTTGGTATAACCTGAGATAGCAATTATCCTTTTGATCATTGTTGGAAAATGATCATTTGATCATATTATTTTGCCAAGGTTGTGAAAATTGATATGAGTTTTAAGTGCACTTTCAACCTCTTTATTTTTTAAATGAAATTTCGGTCCTCAAATTTAATTTGTTTTTGAATTTTTGTTTCTCATCTCATTTTTTGATATTTTTTAAGATGTGGTCAATTCATTTATGTAACTTAATAACAAAAAACAAATGCAATGTGTCATCCACATATAAGTTAAGTGCAATGACTTGGTTGAAGTCTTTGCTCAAGGAAATCATAAGTGGATTCTAACTTTAATGTATAACCATCCAATAACTTAGATAGCTTGATTATGTTTTTAATCATTTTCTTTATTTTAGGTTTAATTTCTTTGGGTCTTATTCGTTCTAAAATAATATCTCGTGTTACATATACACTAAGATAATATGATCCTTTTTCATCTATTCATTCAAATTGGATAGCCTTTTCTTGATGACAATGTGTTTTTTAGTAAATTGCAATATTTATACGATCCTCGATGCATGTCGGATCATGAGTCGTTGTGGGATGGATTTGCGAAAGAAAATATATTTGGTCTAAATTTAAATCAAATATATTTAAATGTTTGCTTATATTTAAGATTGGATGAAGTATAGACCAAAAACTAAGTCAAATGAATAATATTCTAATGTCAAACTAGCTCTAGTCTTACAACCTCCATCACGTTTTCAGCATGCAATGAGTCAAAATTTGGCTAGCATGGCCAACAAACCTTTTATCCACTTATGGACATTTTCATGTATGAATGTTCATCGCAACAACAAAAATAACAATACAAAAAATATATTGAAAAGATTTAAATGTACTTTGGTCTTCCTATTTTTAACAAATGTTTTGGCCCCTTATCTAATTTTTGAGACTTTTTTTTTTATGTGATAGTGTTTCTTTATTAGACATATTTTTGTTTATTCAATGTGGCCAAAACATTGTAGATCTAATTTAACATCACTTTGTTTCTCTGTAGAGACAAAATATTAAGTAGTCTAGGGGGCAGCTAATTAATTTACTGAGCCATTTCTGAAAAAGTTTCATTATAAAATGTAGCTTTTGTTGTAAATTGTAATAGTAAATTTGTAATATTTTATTAAAATGTTGATTAGCATCCGAAGGAAATCTTCTCGCCCAAAACCTTTACTTGTGACTAACAATTTAATTTAATTATTTAACATATATTAATTGTTGGTTTTTCCGGGCAAATCTCATTACTCAATTAATATAAGCATCTCTACAAATATAAGCATCTCTGATATATACTTAAATAAACTTGCAAATTAACTCAGTTGACAGGGACAATGCATAATATATGCAAGATACGAGTTCAAATCCCAAACTGATTGAAAAAAACTAAACAAACTGATTGAAAAACCTAGAAACGCCGTTTTCACTGTTGAAAGACACATATTCAAACAACAAACAAATTTTCCCCTTCTTCGTCTTCTCTGTCATCCATGGATTAACCCTAACAGATCAAAATTGTTGAACAACATATCAAGCAAAACCCATCAGATCTTTCACTGATCTAGTTCCTTTTCACAATCGAAGGTATGATCTTACAATTATCTGATCTTTTAAATTATTTATTTTGGTTAAATTTCTCAATTAAGTCCATATTTCGCAAAATTGAGACATGAGGCATCACACTCGAATAGACAATATTATTTTGATTTTTGAAACGGATCGGATTAAACATATTCCTATCATTGAAGAAAAATTGTCAGAACAAGTTACGTGGATTCATTCTAAATATGGCAGTTATAATGTTAAATCAGGGTACAATATGATAACCAAATGGTTGAAAGATCAACAAAGTAGTTCATCTGAAGAGGACTCTATTAACAAAATGTGGAAGAAGAAAAAAAAGTTTAGGTGCTTAAGACTATTCCTAAACATCAAATGTTATTATGGCACATCATTTATAATGCTCTCCCTTCTAGTGAGGAACTTAACAAAAGGGGACTCAGTATTAGTCCTCTCTGCCCTAGATGTAATGCGCGTATGAAGACTTTAAATCATGTTTTTTTTAAGGAATAAATCATGTTTTTAGAGACCGTTATAATTCCTCTAAAATATGGTTTGGATTTAGGCTTAGCATTAACTTTTCTAACATAGGAGACATCAATTACATTGATTGGCTCATACATGCAATCGAACATTTAGAGGAAGAAGTTGTAACTCAAATTGCATCTATTATATATGGGATATAGTATTCCTGGAATCAATATGTGTTTGAAGCTAAGAACATACTTGGGGAGATTATTATCAAGCACGCAACTAACATCCTTGGAAAATGGATGGGTTGGATATGCTAGAGGTTGTTGAAGACTTTGCAATGTATAAGGCTATTGGTTTGGCTTTGGGGTGTTGTTTCATACGATTAGCTTTGAGAGCGACATTGAAATTCTCGTCAAAAGGGTCATGGGTGGGGATGAAGAACATAAAACCTATTTTGGAAATATTACTATGAGTGTCAAATTGTTAAGTTTGAGTTTTAATGCATGTCATTTTCTTTTTAATAAAAGACAAGAGAATAGTGTAGCCCATGATCTAACTCAATTAGCCCTTCAAAAACCTAATAGGGTCGGGTTAGAAGAGGTTCATGAGCCCATAAATGTGTATTATGATCTTATTGATGATTAATATTTGATTTAGGTTCTGTAAAGAAAGAGAGCAAGAAACTAAATAAAATTGTCCTTCCTTCAACAAAAAAAAACTAAATAAAATTGTCCTTACTCTTCACATGCGGCTTGTGGCACCCATGTGACTCATCATTAACCTTGTTGGTTGCAACTTTGCCTTTGTTGTTTCTTTTTTTTTTAAAATCTTTTTAATTGTCATCCATGGCACGAAGACCTAATCTTCTCTTTTCTCCATTTCCTTTAATGGCTTGAACCTAATGGTATGCCCAACACTACTAGACATGTGATTTTTGTCAATATTGTTAGAAGATGCCTTGGGCATCTCTTGTTTGATAAATTCTCGTTAGCTGGTTTTCCTTGATGATGAGAAAAACATAAAAAAAATGGAATTTAAATGTGTTATTTTAAAACTTTGTGCTTTCAGTCCTCGTGAGCTTAACTCAGTTGGTTGGGATGCAAGGTCCGGTGTTCAAACCCCGGCCACTACCAAAAAAACTTTGTGCTTTTGAATAGGTTGAACAAAGGTTGATTGTTGTAAAGGACATAAATGATAATGAATTGAAATAAACTACTAGAAGGTATAAGATATAGTAGAGAGATTAATAAAGAATGAAAAAAAAGTGTTTTATACCAGTTTACTATCAAATCGATAGTTAGTCCAGTCCACCACTGACAGAGTGATTTTGTCTTCTTCGTGAAAAGGACTTACTCGACTATAATTAACCAATTACAATGACTACAATATCTCTTATCTCAAGATTTATACTCGTATTTTTACCACAAAGATCTAACTTAGTCAAGTTCTTCTTACTCAGCAACTCAGGTTTCAGCAAATCTATTGAGTCTCCTGCAAATCTTTCGATTGACGTTTCTTCTTTGTTTATTCAAAGTCATAACCCAACTGACCCAGAGATTACAACAAACTTGGAATTAGTGTTTGAGATTACAAGATAACTCTTATACAAAAAGGATATGAAATGATAGCTTAAATAAGGGATTAGCTTTCTTTGAATGGAATTGAAATTTGAAAGGTTTTATTTCAAGTCATTGTTCATCAAATCAACTTAGTTCTAACAGTCCTCAACTTTCTATGTCATACCTCCCACACCCAACGCATACTGAATGCAAACCTTCATATTTAACACGAAAGACGACAACACCTCTTTGCTTAAAGGATGAAATCAATTTCTTAGCTAGGTTAACTTCTATACAAATTGTAGCAAATTAATCAGTAGAATGGATTAAAGTTATTATCAACTTTAAAGATAGTTTCAATTTTTTTGTCCTACCCTCCTTAAAAACTGATCATCACACAATTCCAAAGGTAGCTTAAGATACCTAAACGGCCACTTTGCTCGCTGAGATTGCTAATGATACGAAGAAGGGTCTCCACCTTTGCACTACAATCACAGTGTAGCATAGCATCCTCTCTCTCTCTAACATATCCTACTTTGTTACAACATGTTCAACACATGATATCAATATAGAGTAGTGTGAAGCAAGTAGACACATTTTTGTTTTTACAAAACAAATAATGGATACTTCCTATCAAAAAAGAAACAAATAGTGAATACTTAAATCTCTTAATAATATTGGTGAGGGGTTCTATCTGTGATTGATATATATGGATTTAAAAATAGCGTTGAAATAGAACAACTTGTTTGGAGACAGATCTAAGTTGTATGAAGTTATAACTTCTCAACTACATGTGGTTAGATATTTAGACTATTTGATCAAGATCGGATAAAATATGTTATAAATTTGATATTTTAAATTTAAAAATATCGAAGTCGACTCAATTGGTTTGAATTAAAGAAAAATGAATTGAAGGTTTCGAGTTCAAACTCAGACAAATAAGTAAATATCGATTTAAATACTAGTTACTAATTAACATATCATTTAAAAAAAAATCAAAGTTGATATTAAAAGCTAAAGTGATTTGGTTGACTTCGTATATTTATGGTAGACACGACCCAAATCAAATCATATGGAGAGTGAGGCATACTTAGGATTTTTATTTATTTTTTACTTCGGATTTGGAATATTCTTTTTTTCTTTCTTAAAAAAATATACACTGTCCCGTGAGTATAACTCAGTTGGTAGGACAATGCATTATTATATGCAGGGACCGGAGTTCGAACCCCGAATACCTCACTTATTCACCTTATAAGGTGAATTCTAACCACTAGACTACATGACCAAAAAAAAATATACCCTGAAATTTTTTTTCTTTTGAGGAAAAAAAGAAGAAGAGAAAAGATACATTTAGAGCACGTTTGTTTGAGACTTTTAAAAACAAAGAAATGGTTTTAATTGTCTGTTTCAAATTTTTTTTAAAAATTAATTTTAACCTTAAAATAGAAAGCTATTGTCAATAGCTTTTTCAAAATTTATTATTCTTTTCTTTCTAAAAACAAGAAACTTAAGTCTAAGAAGTTTCGATTTTTGAAAGAAAAAAAAATGATGATAAACAAATGAAATTTAACTTCAACTATTTTCAAAAATCATTAAAAAGAACTCCAGATTTTTTTTAAAACAAAATCGTTTTTTTGAGTCCAAACAAATGCACCCTTAATCCTTCACAATATTTTCAAGTTAATTCAGTCATTGATAAAAACAAAAAAAACAAATTAGTCATTCACATTTTTATACAAAGGACAAATTAATCTATCTATTTATTGAATTTAAAGACTACTATATCCACTATATAAAAATATAAGAAACGAATTTGTCATTATTTTTATAGGGACCAAATTGGCCTCCATTAAAATTATGAGAGAATAGAGTTGGTTTTTATTCCCTAAAAGAATTGGCTTTTATTCAAAATATAAGTTTGACAAATGATACTTGTGAGACAATTCAATTTCATATTTTCATTGTGTTTTTTCTCTCTTATTGATTTGATTTTTGTGTTAATATTCATGTTTAGCATTCTTAAGTAAATGAAGAGGATTCTTATGTGTTTTACAAAATGCATTTGATCTAATAAAAAATAAGAGACGAGACAAGAAACGACAACGAGACGAGGAACGACAACTCCAGTAGTACTATAGAAAATATCCTATGATTTGATGTCATTCTTCATTGAATCGCATTAATAGACTTAACAATAATGAAATTTCTGGTAGTTTTTACTTTACCCAATTACATGAAATTTTTCCTAACTACTTTGGAGGGACCAAAAATAAAATAGGGATCAAAAACGACTAATACCTCAATTTCGTCCTTGAATTTTAACGCATCGGCCAAATTCGTTCCTGAATTTTGCGAAATGGCTATTTAGTCCCTGAATTTTACAGGCGTCCATCAAAATGGTCCCTCCGTTAAGTTGGTCTGTTAACGGAGGTGACGTGTAACGTTAACCTCTTACAAAGCTTAACACGTCAGATGCCACGTAAGCAGGGATCAAATTGATTGATTTACAGAAAATTTCCAAGGACCAAATGGATGGATTTTCAGAAAATTGCCAAGGACCAAATTGATTGATTTTCAGAAAATTCCAAACGGCTCTTTCTCATTAACGGGTCTTTCTTCCCCAAATATATAAATTTAAAACCCTAATGTTATAATTTGTCACCTAGAGTTCAAAATCCCCCAAAATTCTTCCATGAATTGATG